>Ga0180218_1000041_pt1 | contig 276885 bp, 272 predicted proteins | sample eDN3rd37CKraftBY_FD_151334 | JGI IMG/M metagenome (GOLD analysis project Ga0180218, IMG submission 151334) | Enriched backyard soil microbial communities from Emeryville, California, USA - eDNA 3rd pass 37_C Kraft BY (version 2) (version 2) | ecosystem: Environmental > Terrestrial > Soil >... | reverse complement strand
ACCTCCTCCAGCCCGGTCAGGGCTCCGGCTAGGGCGGGCGGCAGCCGGGCGCCGGAGGCTTCCGCCCAGGCCGGGCTGCCCAGGCCGAGCGCGCGGCCCTCCACCATTCCCGTCACCGCCTGCCCCGGCAGCGCCACGGCCTCGCGGGCCGCCTCCACCGGTACGCCGCGCCCCTCCGCAGCGGCCAGCACGGCGCGCGCCAGCGGGTGCGCGGAGCCCGCCTCCAGCGCCACCGCCAGGCGCAGCAGCTCCGTCTCCGACGTGCCTTCGGCAGGCAGCAGGTCGGTCAGCTGCGGCTGTCCCTGCGTCAGGGTGCCGGTCTTGTCGAAAGCCACCGTCCGGGCGCCGCCGATCGCCTCCAGCGCCGCGCCACCGCGCACCAGCAGCCCGTGCCGCGCGCCGGCCGAAAGCCCCGCGGCCATGGCGGCCGGCACCGAGATCACCAGGGCGCAGGGGCAGGCGATCAGCAGCAGCGCCAGGCCGCGATATAGCCAGGTGCCCCAGTCGCCCCCTGCCAGCAGCGGCGGCAGCAGGATCACCGCCGCCGCGATCGCCATGGCACCGGGGGTCCAGACGGCGCTGAACCGCTCGATGAAGCGCTGGGTGCGCCCGCGCGAGGCGGTGGCCTCGGCCACCATCCGGGCGATGCGGGCCAGGGTGCTGTCGGCCCCCGCATGGGTGACGCGGACCCGCAGCGCGCCCTCGGCATTGATGCTGCCCGCCACCACCGGCTCGCCAGGGCCGCGCGCCACCGGCACGCTCTCGCCCGTCACCGGGCTCTCGTCCAGCGCCGAGCGGCCCTCCAGGATCACACCGTCGCAGGGCACGCGGTCGCCGGGGCGGACGAGAACGGTGTCGCCGACGGTGAGGTGCTCGGCAGCGACCGTCTCCAACCCTTGCGGTCCCTCGCGCCGCGCCGTGCGCGGCATCAGTGCCACCAGCGCGCGGATGCCGGCGCGGGCCCGGCCCGCGGCCACCCCTTCCAGCATCTCGCCCACCGCGAAGAGGAACACCACCATCGCCGCCTCGCCCGCGGCGCCGATCAGGGCGGCGCCGGCGGCCGCCACCACCATCAGCGCCTCGATGCTGAAGGGACTGCCGGCGCGTGCCAGCGCCCAGGCACGGCGGCCGAAGGGCACCAGCGCGATCAGCGTCGCGGCGAGATAGAGCGATTCCGCGGCCTGCGGCAGCACCTGCGCGGCCAGCGCGGCCGCCACCACCAGGAGACCGAGCAGCGCCACGAGCCGGGCGCGGCTTGTGGCATACCAGGGCCGCTCCGCATCCTCCGGCGCCGTGTGATGCGCGTGCGCCAGCCCGCCATGCCGGTGGTGCGCCGGCTCGTCGGCCCCGGCGGCCGCATCGTCGTGCCGGTGTTCGTGCCCATGGTCATGCCCATGGGCGGCCTCCTGCCCGTGGTCATGGCCGCAGCACCCAGCGTGGCTGTGGGCGTGATGATGATGATGGTGGTGATCATGGCCACCGCCGCAACAGGGATCGCCCGGCGCGGCGCCGTGCCTGGAGGACGGTGCTTCCCGCCCAGTGGGCAGCGGCGCGACGGAATAGCCCAGCGCCGAAACCTCGCGGGCGACCCGCTCCGGCGGCGTGGCGCCCGGTGCGAGGCGCAGCGAGAGCTCCTCGGACATCAGGTTCACGGCGACCTCGGAGACGCCCGGCAGCCGCTCCACCGCGCGCGTGACCTTGGCCACGCAGGCCGCGCAGTCCATGCCCCCGACCCGCCAGGCTGCCCGCGTGCTGCTCTCCATCGCCTCGTCCTCCGTCACTGTGGGCTCACCTATGGCACCTCCAGTGGCTGGAGGTTCAAGGGGGGAGTGCTTAGATTCGACGGAGCACGCAGGAGGGGACAGAGGCATGGACCAGGCGATCCGCGACATCCCGGCCACCGCGCGCCATGCCATCGGCGAACTGGCGCGGCGCACCGGCGTCAAGGCCACGACCATCCGCTGGTACGAGCAGGAGGGCCTCCTGCCGCCGCCGGCCCGCAGCGAGGGCGGGCACCGGCTCTACACGGAGGACCATCTGCGGCGGCTCGGCTTCATCCGGCACGCACGGGAGCTGGGCTTCGGCATGCCGGCTATCCGGGCGCTGCTGGGGCTGGCCGGTCGCCCGCGTGAGGACTGCACGGCCGCTCACGCGCTCGCCAGGGCGCAGATCGCTGAGATCGATTCCCGCCTGCGCCGGCTGGAGGCGTTGCGCGCCGAGCTGGTCGGCATGGCCGAGGCCTGCGCGGGCGGGGCGGCGCAGGATTGCCGCATCCTGGAAACCCTGGCGGATTTCGACCACGGGCACTGTCGGCACCACGACCATGAGGCTGCGCCGTGAAGGCTGGGGGAAGGAATTCCCCCAAGAGCTTCCCTATTGGCCCCCCATCTTTTTTCTTCGAGTTTGCAGCGCGTCCTGCAAACTCGAAGAAAAAAGATGGGGGCGGGGGAATTCCTTCCCCCGACCTTGTTTCTCAGCGTGGTCGGTTCCGCAGCTGCTCCGCCTCGGCGTAGAACTTCTTTTCCCAGGCCTTATGGTTGTCCAGCCCCTCGCGGATGAAGGGCGTGAAGACCGCCAGGTTCAGCAGCATCCAGTTCACCAGCCGAGCCGGGAAGCGCAGCGGCTTCACGAAATCCACGAACAGCACCACGCGGGTTTTGTCCGTGTGGTTCCAGGCCTCATGCTCATAGGCGTCGTCGAAAACCAGCGCCTTGCCCTCTTCCCAGTGGCAGAGGGTATGCTCGACGCGGATGCCGAGCTTGTCGCGCGGTTCCGGCACGATCAGCCCGAGATGCAGCCGCAGCACGCCGTTATAGGGCCCGCGATGCGCCGGCAGATGCTTGCCGGGCTCGAAGATCGAGAACATCGCCGTCTTGAGGCCGGGGATCTTCTGGACGATGCGCCAGGTCTCCGGGCACTGGCGGATGTTCTGCTCCGAGGAGAGGCCATAGCCCGTCAGGAAGAACGTCTTCCAGTGGTTGTCCTTGCTGATCGTCTGCACGTCGGTGGAGATGTCGTGGAAGCTCGGCAGCTCCGCCTGCCGCAGCAGAACGCGATCCAGCTCAGCGCGGATCAGCGGCCATTCGCGCTCGATCTCGGCGACCCAGGGGAAGGTGGCATTGTCATAGACCGGCGGGTTGCCGACCTTGGAGCATTTCAGATTCAGCCGCTCCGCCATGGCGACGACCGACATGAAAAAGCGGGTGGTCAGGCTGGGCCGCGCCATCGGCGCGATGTCCGCCGTACCGAAGGTCTGCCGCGGCTCGTCCTGCCGGTCGGGTTGCGTGGCACCGTGATGCAAGTGCGTGTCTCCCTGAACACCGTCGTGATGCGATCCGCTCTCTCCTGGGTCCACCATCCCGGCAGGTCAATATGCGGGAGCCCAGGGAGCTTCGTCGCGGCACGGCCCGCGGCAGCGTGAGGCGCATCACGTTGTCCGGCGTGGAGAGCAGGCTGGGGAAAAGAATTCCCCCACGAGCTTCCCTATTGGCCCCCATCTTTTTTCTTCGAGTTTGGGCGCGCCCCGACGAAGGGAGTTCGGGGGAAACCCCCCCGATCTTCTTCATACCCTCTCGGATATCTCTGCCCGCCATTTCTCCCGATCGGCTGCCGCGCCGGCGGGGTCTCCCATCGGCAGGCGATGCAGCCGGCCTCCCTCCAGCCGCCAGGTGACCGTGGCCAGCCGCTTCAGCAGGGCGGCATTGTGGCTGATCACCAGGATGCCGAGGCCCTGCCCCAGTAGGTGTGGCCACAGCGCGGCCTGGGTCAGCGGGTCCAGCATGGCGGAGATCTCGTCCGCCACCAGATAGCGCAGTCCGGGCGCCAGGCTGCGCAGAATTACCACCCGCTGCAGCTCGCCGCCCGAAAGTTCGTGCGGGTAGCGCCGCAGCCAGGTGTCCTGGATGCCGAAGGCACGCCGCGCCGCCGCGCCGGGCGTATAGGCCTCCTCCAGGATGCGGCCGATCCGCCAGCGCGGGTTCACCGCCAGCTCCGCTGTCTGTGGCAGCAGCTGGACCGGACAGAAGCCGCGCGCGGGCAGCGGTACCCCGTCCAGTCGCACCGTGCCGCGCTCGGGCACCAGATGACCGGCCAGCAGGCGGCCCAGCGTCGTCTTGCCGGCGCCGGAGGGGCCGGCCAGCCCCACCACCTGCCCGGGCGCCAGGGTGAGGGAGACGCCGTCGAGCAGGCCCCCGCCATGATGCAGGCCGTGCGCCACCAGCATCAGCCGCCCTCCGCCGGAAGGAAGCCGATCTCGGGCAGCGCCCGCCACAGCGCCCGGGCATAGGGGGAGGCCAGGGCCGCGCCGTTACCTCGGAAGGCGGCGGCGGGCGCCGTCTCCTGCAAGGCGCCGTCCCGCAGGATGGCGACGCGATCGGCCAGCGGCAGCACCGCCGCAAGATCGTGCGAGATCACCAGCACGCCGCGCCCGGCATCGGCCAGGGTTCGCAGATGGTTGAGGACTCGCGCCGCGTTCTCCGGGTCCAGCCCATTGGTGGGCTCGTCGGCAATGAGAAGCTCGGCCTGGCCCAGGGTGGCCATCGCCAGCATCGCCCGGCGGGCCATGCCGCCCGAAAGCTGGTGCGGGAAGCGGCGCGCCGCTGCCGCGCCCAGGCCGAACCGAGCCAGCGCGGCCGTGGCGGCCGGGCGGCGCGCCGCGGCGGGCAGCCCGGCCCGCCCCGCCGCCCATTCCACCTGCCGCCCGGTCCGCACCAGCGGGTCCAGCCAGGCGATGGACTGTGGCACCAGGGCGATGCGGCGGCCGCGCAGCGCCGCCGGGTCGAGCGGGGCGCCCCGGTAACGCAAGGCGCCCGAGAGCACCGCATGCGCCGGCAACAGGCCGAGAATGGCCTGGGCCAGCAGGCTCTTGCCCGCGCCCGAGGCCCCGATCACCGCCAGCATCTCCCCGGCCTGCACCTGCAGAGAGATATCGCGCAGCGCCGGCACGATTTCCCGCCGCCACAGGCCGAGCGGGCGCCGGAAGCCGATGGAAAGCCGAGCCACTTCCAGCATCGCCGCTCAGGCCTCCGCCACGCGCGGGGAGAGCCAGGCGCGCAGCCCGCTGGCGATGCCGTCCAGACAGAGTACGGCTGCCAGCAGCAGCGCCCCCGGCAGAACCCCGAGCCACCACCAGCCGGCGCTGAGGGAGCCCAGCGCTTCGGCCAGCAGCCCGCCGATCGAGGGCCGGGCGGGCGCGATGCCGAAGCCGACGAAGGTCAGCGCCGCTTCGTGCAGGATGGCGTGCGGCAGCATCAGCACGAAGCCCACCGCCAGTTGCGGCAGGGCGTGCGGCAGCAGGTGGCGGCGCAGGATGAACCAAGGCCCATGCCCGAAGCGGCGGGCATGGATGACATAGTCCGCCGTCAACACGGCCTGGAACTCGGCGCGCAGGATGCGCGTCAGCACCGGCCAGTGGGTCAGGGCGACGGCCGCCACCACCGCCCCGACCCCGCCGCCGAGCGCGAAGGCCACCAGGATCATCAGCACCAGATGCGGCAAGCCGATGCAGGTCTCCACCGCCAGCCCGACGATGGCATCGGCGGCACGCCCGAGCATGGCGAGCCCGGCCAGCAGCAGGGCGATCAGCGTGCTGGCGGTGGCGGCGAGCAGGCCGACGAGAAGGCTGGTCTCCAGCCCGCGCAGGCTGCGCGCCAGCAGGTCGCGGCCCAGCGCGTCGGTGCCGAAGGGATAGCCGGGGCCGGGCGGCAGCGCGGCCAGCCCGAAGCGCGGACGCAACAGGGCGGCATCCATCCCGTGGCCGGCGAGCAGCGCGCCGCCCAGCAGCAGCGCCGCCGTAAGGCCGGTCAGCAGGAGGCGGCCGCGCGCGTTCACGCGCGCCTTTATTTTGGCCCGGGCGTTCACGCGCGCCTCCGCTGGCGAGGATCGACGGCCTGGGCCAGCAGGTCGGCAATCAGGTTGCCGCAGCCGACGAACAAGGCGGTGGCGAGGGCGATGCCCAGCAGCAGCGGCACGTCGGCGCGCAGCCCCGCCTCGATGGCGGCGCGGCCGAGGCCCGGCCAGGCGAAGACCTGCTCCGCCACCACCGAGCCGCCGAACAGCTCGCCCATGCCGGCGAAGAGGATGGTAAGCGCCGGCAGCGCGGCGTGGCGGGCGGCATGGCGCAGCGCCACCTCGGCGCGCCCGGCGCCCTGGGCGAAGGCGTAGAGGACGAAATCGGCCCGCATCGCCTCCGCAACCTTGGCCCGTGTGTGCAGGGCGACCGGGCCGACGCCGAGCACTGAGAGCGCGGCGACCGGCAGCACCAGATGTGCCAGCCGCTGCCCGAGCGAGACCTGATCCGGCAGCAGCCCGGGCGGCACGGCGCAGCAGACCGGCGCCCAGCCGAGCCAGACGGCGAAGACGATCAGCAGAAGCATGGCCAGCCAGAAGCCGGGCAGGGCGGTGAGCAGATAGGCATAGAGCCGGATCACGCGGTCGAGCCAGCCGCCCTCCCGCGCCCCGGCGGCGAGGCCGAGGCCGAAGCCGAGCGCGCCCCCCAGGATCCAGGCCGGCAGCATCAGCGCCAGCGAGGCAGCGAAGCGCTCGCCGATCACCTGCGCCACCGGCGCGGCGAAGATGCTGCTCTCCCCGAGGTCGCCGCGCAGCGCCTGGCCGAGCCAGTGGAGGAACTGCACCGGCGCCGGCTGGTCGAAGCCCCAGCGTGCGGCGATGGCGGCGCGCTGCTCCGGCCCGACCTGGGCGGCGGCGGGGCCGAGAAAGGCCTCCACCGGGTCCACCGGCGCGGCGCGGGCCAGGGCGAAGGCCAGCGCGGCCACGCAGACCAGCAGCAGCGCCAGCCGCAGCAGCCGGCGGAGCAGAAAAGCCAGAAGGGGAGGGAGCCTCAGCCTGGCGGCCCCCGCCGCGCTCACGGACATGTCCAGCGCCAGCCCAGGATGCCGGCGGTGATCGGCCAGCCATGCCCGTGCGGCTCGATCTGCGTCCGGCCGAGGTCGAGGCAGCGGTTGGCGAGATAGATGTGGTCGAGATTGACCAGCCAGGCCCAGGCGGCGTCGCCCTTCATGCCGTATCCGGTGCGGCCGTCCCATTCCGCCGCGCGCCATTCCGGCAGCGAGGCCGCCAGCGAGGCGGCGGATTGCGCAGCGGCGAAATGCGCCTCCACGGCAGGGTTGGCGTAATGGCCGGCGTTGAAGAAGCCGTGCCCGGTGCTGGCGGCGGAATAGAGGTTGTAGACCTCGGCCGGGTTGTGGCTGCCCCAGCCGAAGAGCACGGCGCTGCCCGCCATCAGTCGGCGCGTGTCCTCCCGGCTGCGCCCCTCCGGCTCGATGGCGATGCCGAGCGGGCGGAGCACTTCCGCCACGGTGAGCGCCAGGGCCTGCCGGGTGCTGTCGCCGGCGAAGTAGAGCAGCGGGATGCGCGCGGCGCGGCCCTCCTTGGCGCGGATGCCGTCCGGGCCGGGGCGCCAGCCGGCCGCTTCCAGCAGGCGGGCGGCGCCTTCCGGATCGGCATCCGGCAGGCGCGATTCGGGGTTGGACCAGGGCAGCCCGTCGGCGGGGCCATAGGCCGGGGTGCCGAAGCCGAGCAGCGCCGCATCCACCAGGGCGCGGCGGTCGAGGGCGATGTTGATGGCATGGCGGATAGCGGGGTCGGCGGTCACGTCATTGCCGATCGGGCCACCCGCCGGGTTGCGGGTCTCGCCGGCGGGCCGCATCGGGAAGACGATGCCGCGATTGTCCACCGAGCGGACCACAACGCGGCGCATTCCCTCCGGCACGCGGCGGGCCAGGCTGGGCGGCACTGCCAGGAGGTCGAACTGCCCGGCCATGGCGGCGGCGTGGCTGGCGGCCTCGCCGGTGAAGAGGAAGGTGAGGCGGGTGAAGGCAGGCTTCGGGCCGTAATAGAAAGGATTGGTCTCGGCGATCATCTGCTGCCCCGGCGCCCAGTGCACCAGCCGGTAGGGGCCGGAGCCGATGGGGTGGCGCGCATAGTCCGGTCCGTAGCCGGCGGCGGGCACGATGCCGAGGGTGAAGAAGCTTTCGGCGAAGGTGATCCGTGGCGCCTTCAGCGTCAGGCGCAGGCTGTGGGGGCCGGTGACGCTGGCCTCGCGCAGCGCCGAGAGGTCCACCGCGCCGCCCGCCCGCGCTGCGGTGTTGAAGGTGAAGACCACGTCCTCGGCGGTGAGCGGCCGGCCGTCGGAGAAGCGGGCATCCTCCCGCAGGGTGATGTCCCAGCTCAGCCGGTCCTCGGAGAGGTGCCAGCTTCGCGCCAGGTCGGGCTGGGTGGCGAGATCGGCGTCGCGGCGCAGCAGGGTGGACTGGAACAGCGGATGCCCGTACTCGCCCCAGCCCTGGATCGGGTCATAGCCCCGTTCCGGCTCGCCCGGCAGGGCCAGGACCAGTTCGCTGCGCGGCGCCGCAAGGGCGGGAGCGGCGAGGGAAAGCGCGAGCAGCAGGGCTGGACCGAGCGCGGCCAGCCGGCGCAGGGTGGGAAGCAAGGCGGATCGCTCCGGTCCGTGGCGGGCGCGGCAGTTTGGGCAGGGAGCAGTATGACGTCCAGGGCAAAACCTCATACTTGCCGCCACGACGGCGCATGGGAGGCCACCGCATGCAGCGGGTGACGGTGACGCTGGACGATGCGCTGGTCGCGGAGCTGGACCGGATGATGGAGCGCCGCGGCGACCGCAACCGCTCCGAGACGGTGCGCGACCTGTTGCGCGATGGGCTGCGCCAGAGCGCGGCGGCGGCGGGGGAGGAAGGGCCGAGTCTCGGCGCGCTGGTCTATACCTACGCGCATGAGCAGCGGGATCTGGCGCGGCGGCTGACCGGCGCCTTCCACCACCACCACGACCTCTCGGTCTCTTCGCTGCACCTGCATCTGGACCAGGAGATGTGCCTGGAGATCGCGGTGCTGCGGGGGGAGGCGGCGGCGCTGCGGCACTTCGCCGAGCATGTGATGGCCGAGCGCGGGGTGCGGCACGGCCGGCTGGTGCTGCTGCCGGATGCGGGCGCGGAGCCCGCCGGCTGAGGCGAAGCGCGGGCGGCGCCGCGCTCCGCCGCGTGGGCCTTAGCCCAGGCGCTCCTTGAGATCCTTGGCGGGCTTGAACTTCACGCCCTTGCTGGCGGCGATCTGCACCACCTCGCCGGTGGCGGGGTTGCGGCCCTGACGGGCGGCGCGCTCGCTGATGGCGAAGCTGCCGAAGCCGGCCAGGCGCACTTCGCGGCCGGCGCCGAGGGCGTCACCCACCGCGGCCAGCGCGGCCTTCAGCAGGGCGTCGGCCTGGGTCTTCGGCAGGCCGGTGGCCGAGGCGGCGGCGTCGATCACGTCCTGGCGGCTCAGGGGGCGGGTTTCTTCGGTCAAGGTGCGCTCCGAGAAAGGTTGGGCTTGGCCCAGGAGAGACACGCTTCAGCTGGTCCGGTCAAGCCGAACACACCCTTCCCCAAGGGGGAAAGCACCCGCTGGCGGGGGGTTTTCCACCGGAAATTGTGTTCTGCGGCAGAAAGGTGACAGGGTGACCGTGCCGCGACGCCCTCCTCAGTGCCAGGCGCGCAACACCTCCTCGGTGCCGACCGCCTCGATCTGCTGGCCGAAGCGCTCGTGGTAGAGGGTCAGCAGCGCGTCATGCGTGCGGTCGGAGGAGGAGCAGAGCGCGTCGGTCGGAATGATCACCCGGTAGCCCAGATCCACCGCGCCGAGCACGGCGGCGAGCACGCAGACATCCGTCTCGGCGCCGCTGATGATCAGCGTGTCGATGCCGCGGGCCTGCAGCCGCTCGTGCAGCCCCGGGTGGGTCCAGGGGGAGTAGACCGGCTTGTCCACCACCTCCGCCGGCGGGGCGAAGCGGGCCAGGGAGGGCAGCAGCTCCGTGGCATGCGGGGGGAGGGCGCTCAGCGTCATCTGCGACCAGTTCTCGAAATAGCGGCGCCAGGCGCCCTCGCGCTGCTCTGGCCGCTCGGGCGGGATGAAGCGGGTGAAGACGGTGCGCTCAGGGAAGGCGGCGGCGAGCCGCTCCACCATGGGCAGCACCCGCTTCATCCAGGGCGTCTCCCAGGGACCTTCGGCGAAGAGGTTCTGCATGTCGACGCAGAGATGGACGCAGCTTTCCGTCAGCGGTCCGTGCCTGAGATGGTCTTTGGGCGGCATGCTCGGTCCCCGGTTGCCTGTGCGGGGAAGGAACCCACCAACCGGCCGGAAGATGCGCAGGGCCGGGCAGGCCGATGGCGCTCAGGCCACCGGCCCGCCGGGCATGCTGCGCCGCAGGGCCGGGATCAGGGCCTCGTCGGAGGGGGAGAGATTGCCGCCGCAGCGGGAGAGCAGCAGGATGCGGCGGCGCATCGCCGGCGTCGTGATCGGGCGGGGCTGCAACACCAACACCGGCGCCAGCCGGAGAGCGAGCGCCGTGGCCGGCAGCCCGCCGATGCCGGCGCGGAACTGGCGCAGCGACGCTCGGGTAAACCCTCTCTATTGCTGGCCCATGATCTGATGAATTGCATAATGGCCCAAATCGCCGCTCCATCATGGGAAAGCGGCCGGCCCGCCAGGCCGACCGAACGAGGAGACGGACATGCCCCGTACCATTGCCTCCCGCCGTACCCTGCTGGGCGGTGTTCTGGCCGCTGCCCTGGCGCCCGATCTGGCCCCTGGGGCCCGCGCGCAGGAGAGCTGGCCGAGCCACCCCATCCGCCTGATCGTGCCCTTCGGGGCCGGCACCAGCACCGATCTGGTCGCGCGGCTGCTGGCACCGCGCATGTCGGAGCTGCTGGGGCAGCCCCTGGTGGTGGAGAACCGCGCCGGGGCGGGCGGGGTGGTGGGCAGCGATGCGGTGGCGAAGTCGCCGCCCGATGGCTACACGCTCTGCCTCGGCAGCATCGCCTCGCATTCAGTGAACGTGTCGCTGATGCCCTCGATGCCCTATGACGTGATGCGTGACTTCACGCCGATCTCGCTGGTCACCGAGGCGCCGAACCTGCTGGTGGTCTCGCCCGCCGTGCCGGCGAAGACGCTGCCCGAGTTCATCGCCTGGGCCAAGAAGCAGCGCACGGGCGTCAGCTACGCTTCCGCCGGCAACGGCACTTCCAGCCACCTCGCCGGCGAGTTGCTGAAGATGAAGACCGGCGCGCCGCTGGTGCACGTGCCCTACCGCAGCGGCTCGCAGGCGGTGACGGACGTGATCGCCGGCACGGTGCCGATGACGATCTACCAGGTCGCCGCTGTGCTGCCCTTCGTGCGTGACGGCAAGCTGCGGGCGCTCGCCACCACCTCGGCCCAGCGACTGGAGTCGGTGCCGGAGGTGCCGACCGCAATTGAGCAGGGGGTGGCGGATTTCGACGTCTCGGCCTGGCACGGGCTCTTCGCCCCGGCGAAGCTGCCGGAGCCGATCCGCGACCGCATCTACGACGCGCTGCGCCAGGCGCTCTTCGCGCCGGAGATGAAGGAGAAGCTGCAGGATCAGGGCCTGCTGCCCGTCGCCATGCCGCCCGCCGAGTTCCGCCCCTGGCTGGAGGCGGATATCGCCAAGTGGCGCGAGGTGGTGCGCGTCTCCGGCGCCCGGGCGGACTGAGGCAGCAACCGCGGAGCAACCATGACCCTTACTCCCCCTTCATCCACCCTGCTGCGCATCGGCTGCGGCTCCGGCTTCTCGGGCGACCGGCTCGATGCGCCGGGCCCGGTGGTGGATGCGCTGATCGAAGCCGGCGGCGCCGCCGCGCTGATGCTGGAGGTGCTGGGCGAGCGCACCCTGGCGCTGGCCCAGCGCGAGCGGCTGCACCGGCCGGAGGCCGGGTTCGAGCCGGCCCTGCTCGACCTGCTGCGGCCGATCCTGACGCGCTGCGTGGCGCATGGCATCCCGATCATAACCAATGGCGGTGCCGCCAATCCGCGCGGCGCGGCGGCGGCGGTGCTGGGGCTGGCGCGCGAACTCGGCTTGCCGGAGCTGCGGATCGGCGTGGTGGAGGGCGACGATATCCGCGGCACCGACGCGCTGGCCGATCTCGACCCCTGGGAAGGCGATGCCGGTGCGGTGCTGGAGCCGGAGCGGGTGATCGCCGCGAATGTCTATCTCGGCGCCGCACCCGTCGCCGAGGCACTGCGCCGGGGTGCGCAGGTGGTCATCACCGGCCGCTGCTCCGATCCCGCTTTGGCGCTCGGCCCGATGCTGGCGCATTTCGGCTGGGCGGAGGATGACTGGGACCGCCTCGCGGCCGGCACCATGGCCGGGCACCTGCTGGAATGCGGCGCCCAGGTGACGGGCGGTTATTTCGCCGACCCGGGGGTGAAGGATGTGCCAGGGGATGCCCGGGGCATGGCGGCGCTCGGCTTCCCCATCGCCGAGATCGGCGCCGATGGCGGCGTGCTGATCACCAAGCCCGCCGGTACCGGCGGCCGGGTGGACCGACAGACGGTGACGGAACAGCTCCTTTACGAGTTGCACGACCCCGCCGCCTATCTGACGCCCGATGTGGTGCTGGACATCACCGGCGTCGCCATCACGGAGGAGGCGCCGGACCGCGTGCGGCTCACCGGTGCGCGCGGTCGCCCTCGGCCGGAGCGGTTGAAGGCCACGGTTAGCCTGCCCGGCGGCTGGCTCGGCGAGGGCGAGATTTCCTATGCCGGCCCAAATGCCCGTGCCCGCGCGGAACTGGCCGGCCGCACCCTGCTGGAGCGGCTGCGGCTGCTCGGGCTGGAGGGCCAGGCGCGGCTCGACTTGATTGGCGTGGTCAGCGTCTTCGATGGCGATGCGGGCGCGCTGCGCGAGGCCGGCGAGGGCAGCCCTTCCGACCTCCGGCTGCGGCTTGCCTTCGCCAGCGAGAGCCGTGCGGCGGCGGAGCGTGCGGCGCGCGAGGTGCTGTCGCTTTACTGCTGCGGCCCGGCCGGGGGCGGCGGCGTCCGTACCCGCGTCACCGACCGCATCCGCACTCTGTCCTTCCTGGTGCCGCGCGAGCGCTTGGCACCGCGCGTCTCGCTGCTGAGGCTGGGAGAGGCCGCATGAGCACCATTCTGCTGCATCGCCTAGCCCATGCCCGCGCCGGCGACAAGGGCAACCGCCTGAACCTCTCGCTGATCGCCCACCGCGCCGAGGATTGGCCGCTGCTCGCGCGTGAGGTCACCGAGGCGCGCGTGCTGGCGCTCTTCGCGCATCGCGGCGCAACCGCCGTGCGGCGTTACGATCTGCCGGCGCTCGGCGCCTTCAACTTCGTCATCGAGGACGTGCTGCAGGGCGGCGTGAACGGCGCGCTGAATCTCGATGGGCACGGCAAGAGCCTTTCCTTCCTGTTGCTGGGGATGATGATCGAGAGCAGGTGAAAAAGGCCCGGGGGGAAGGGTTCGAACGCACTGCGTTCGACGGGAATCCGGGTCTGTCCTCAAATCCGGCGGGGGACGGAACCGGGGGAGAATGAATTCTCCCCCGGACCCCCTCTTCTTTTTTCTGCCAGTTTTTGTCGCGTGGGCGGGGAGCGCTTGCGCCGGGGCTGAAGCAGCCCCGGCGACTGCGGCGGCCGACCACCGCTGGCGTGACCGAAAACTTGCAGAAGAAGGAGGGGGGTTTGGGGGAGTTCACTCCCCCAACCTTCTCCCCCGGACTCGTTCCAGAACAGGTCCCCATTCCCTAGCCTTGCGCGGCCGCACGCTCGGAATCTCGCTTGACACTTCCGCGACGTCGGACGCACCATTCGCATATGGAAACGGTGTTCAGCCCGCCGACCAAGCCCGCCGAAGTGGTGAAATCCGCCGACCGGGTGCTCGACCTGCTCGAACTGCTGGGCTGCGCCGCGCGTCCGCTGACCCTCGCCGAGATCACCCAGGAGCTCAACATTCCCAAGAGCAGTGCGCTGGCCCTGCTGCGCACTCTTTCCGCCCGCGGCTATGCGGCGCGCGACGAGAGCGACCGCTATGCACTTGCGCCCCCCTTCGGCCGCGAGAGCGGAGATTGGCTGGGCGGCCTGCCGCGCCAGGTGCTCGCGGCGGCCCAGCCGGTGATGCTGGCGCTCGTGGGGCAGACGCGGGAGACAGTGAATCTCGGCGTGATGCGCGAGGGCTTCATGGTCCGGCCGCTGCTGCAGATCCCGAGCCCACAGGAGATCCGCTACGAGCCGCGAGCGGTGGATTGTCCGGCGCATTGCACCGCCATGGGCCGCATCCTGCTGGCCTATGCGCCCGCTGAAAGCATCGCGCGCTGCCTGGCGCTGCCCCTGACGCGTCTCACGCCCACCACGGAAACCGATGCTGTCCGCATCCGCGCGCGGATCGCCGAGGCGCGTGTGCAGGGCTACGCCGAGATCGACGGCGAGTTCGCCGAAGGGGGTGCGGGCGTCGCGGCGCCGGTCTTCGATCGCGCAGGTCAGCCTGTCGCTGCCCTCAACCTCGCCAGCCTGACGGAGCGCTGGCACCGCCACCGGCGGGATTTCATCGCTGCCATCACCGAGGCCGCCGCCACCCTCACGCGGCGGATCGGCGGCCGTGCCCCCGAGCAGAGGAACTGAGCCTTGGGCTACCGCATCGGCGTCGATATTGGCGGCACCTTCACCGACTTCTGCGTCTTCGACGAGGAGGCGCGGCGGCTGGAGACGCTGAAGGTGCTCTCCCGACCCGATGCGCCGGGCGAGGAGGTGCTGCAGGGTCTGGCCGAGATCGAGCGCCGCTTCGGCATTTCGCCTGAAGACGTCACCTATTTCACCCATGGCTCCACGGTCGGCGTGAACGCCATTATCCAGAAGCGCGGGGCGAAGCTCTGCCTGCTGGTGACGGAAGGCTTCCGCGACGTACTGGAACTGGCGCGGCTGAAGATCCCCGACCCCTACGACCTGTTCTCCCGCCGCCCCGAGCCGATCGTGCCGCGCGACCGCGTGCTGGAGGTGCGAGAGCGCATGAACCCCGATGGCAGCACCGACACCGCGCCGTCCCGGGAGAATGTGCTGGAAATTCTGGCGCAGGCCGAGGCGCTGGGGGCAGAGGCAATCGTCGTCGGCTTCCTGCATTCCTACGCCAATCCCGCGCATGAGCGCGCGGTCGCGGCGATGATCCGCGACCTACGGCCGGAGCTGCCGGTCTTCTGCTCCGCCGAGGTCTGGCCGATCGTGCGCGAATACGAGCGCAGCATCACCGCCTGCATCCATGGTTCCGTGCAGCCGCGCGTGGCGCATTACATCACCCGGCTGGAGGCGGCGCTCTCCGCACGCGGTGTGCCGGTCGCCCCGATGATCACCAAGTCGAATGGTGGCGTGATGACCGCCGCCGCCGGCAAGACGCGCAGCATCGAGATGCTGCTCTCCGGCACGGCGGCGGGCGCCATCGGCGCCGGCTTCGTCGCGCGTCAGGCCGGCTTCCCGCGCGTCATGAGCCTCGATATCGGCGGTACCAGCGCCGACGTGGCGCTGCTGCGCGACGGCATGCCGGATTTCCGCGCCGGCGAACTGGTCGGCGAATACCCGATCTACCTGCCCACGGTCTCCGTCTCCTCCATCGGCGCGGGCGGCGGCTCCATCGCCGCGGTGGATGCGCTGGGCGTGCTGCGCGTCGGGCCGGACAGCGCTGGCTCGGTGCCTGGCCCCGCCTGCTACGGGCGCGGCGGCGAGGCCGCGGCCATCACCGACGCCTTCGCCGTCAAGGGCGTGCTGGGCGCGGGCGAGCTGGGCTACGGCGCTGTCAGTATCGACAAGGCGGCGGCGGAGCGGGCGCTCGGCGCGGTGGGCGAGCGGCTCGGGCGCGATGCGGTGGCAGCGGCCGAGGCGGTGGTGGCGCTGGCGGTGGCCAATATGTATCGCGAGGTGAGCCGCCTTTTCTCGCAGGTCGGCGAGGAGCCGAGCGGTTATGCACTCCTCGCCTTCGGGGGCGCCGGGCCGATGCTGGGCTGCCTGCTGGCCGAGGAAATGGGCATGGAGGCGGTGATCGTGCCGCGCGCGCCGGGTGTGCTGGCGGCGTTGGGCGGGCTGCTGGCCGATCTGCGCTCGGATTTCGTGCGGGTTGTTTTTCTCGATGTGGCGCCGGACAGCATGCCGACGCTGCAATCCGCCTTCGCCGCGCTGAGCGAAGAGGCACGGGCGTGGCTGCGCGACAGCCAGGGCCATGCGGGGGAGGGGCTGCTGAGCGTCAGCGCCGAGATGCGCTATCGCGGTCAGTCCTACGAGATTGAGGTGCCGCTGGAGCCGGCCTGGATCACCGACCCGGCACCCGGCCGCATCGCCAGTGCCTTCCATGCCCGCCATGCCGAGATCTACGGCCATGCCGACGAGAAGGCGGCGGTGCATCTGGTGGCGCTGCGCGTCGTCATCGCCGGCATTACGCCCAAACCGGAATTCCCGGCCGGGACGGCGGTGGAAAGCCGCCCGGCGCCGGAGGGCCATGTACCCGTCGCGCATCGCGGCGAGATCGTGCGGGCGGCGCTGTTCCACCGCGCCGCTCTGCGGCCCGGTGCCACCTTCGCCGGCCCCGCCGTGGTGGTGCAGGACGACGCCACGAGCTGGGTGCCGCCCGGCTTCGGCGGGCGTGTGGACGCCTCCGGCAACCTGATCCTGCGGCGGAGCTGACCATGACGACGCAACTCGATCCCGTCACGCTGCAGATCCTGAAGAGCCATTTCGAGGCCGCCGCCGAGAGCATGGCCTATACCCTGCTGCGCACCGCGCATTCCGCCTTCGTCAAGGAGACGGAGGATTTCACCAGCGGCCTGACCACGCCCTGCGGCCAGACCTTTGCCAGCCCGAAGGATCTCGGCGCCACCTGGTTCATCGGGCTCGATTATGCCGGCGCCATCAACGCTATCGAGGACTACCGGCCCGGCGACATCTGCATCACCAACGATCCCTATTCCGGCTATGTCTGCACCCACGCGCCGGACATGCATCTCTGGATGCCGATCTTCCATGGCGACCGGCTGATGTGCTTTGCTGTCGGCCATATCCACAACACCGACATGGGCGGCGCGGTGCCCGCCTCGCTCTCCCGCGCGCTGACCGAGGTACACCAGGAGGGCATCCGCATCCCGCCGACCAAGCTGGTCGAGGGCGGGGTGATGGACGAGAAGCTGCTCAAGGTCATGCTGCGCAATGTCCGCATGCCCGAGCAGAACTGGGGCGACCTGAAGGCGCAGATCGCCTCGCTGAAGACGGCCGAGCGCAAGATCCACGAGGCCATCGCCCGCTTCGGCCCCGACACGGTGGCGGCTGGCATGTATGGCGTGCTGGACCTCGCCGAGCGCCAGGCGCGGCGCCTCTTCGCCAGCATTGCCGACGGCGACTACGGCTTCTCCGACTATATCGACGAGGACAGCCCGGGCGGTGTGCCCTGCCGGCTGAAGCTGACCATCCGCATCCGCGGCGAGGAGGCGGAGTTCGACTTCTCCGGCAGCGACCCGCAGCTTCAGTCGGCGCTGAACATGCCGACGGGCGGCCTGCCGCGCCACATCCTGCCGCTGGTCGGCTACAACTACGTGGTCTACTCGCTCGACCCGACGGTGGCGCTAAACTGCGGCCTGTCGCGGCCGGTGCGCTGCATTCTGCCCGAGGGCTCGGTGGTCAACCCCGTGCACCCGGCGGCGACGGGGATGCGCAGCCTGACCTGCGTGCGCATCCAGGGCATCATTATCGGCGCCTTCTCCCGTGCTTTGCCGGATCGGCTGCCGGCCGGCCCGGCGGGGGGCGGCGGCATCCTGAACGTGCGCACGACCGACCCGCGCACCGGCCGCATGGCCATGGCCTCCATCAACCCAATCTCGGGCGGCGGCGGCGGCGCGGCCGAGGGCGACGGGCTGGATGGCTCCAACAGCTTCCTGAAGAACACGCCGGTCGAGATCACCGAAGCCGAGGTGCCGATCCGCGTCCTCAGCTACGGGTTGCTGCCGGACAGCGGCGGGCCGGGGCTGCATCGCGGCGGTCTGGGCACGCGGATGACCTTCCAGCTGCATTCGCCCAACTCCGTCGTCACCGCGCGCAACCGCGACCGGGTGCGCTTCTCCTCCTGGGGTCTGCAGGGTGGGCTGCCGGGGGCGACCTGCGGCTTCACCCGCAACCCCGGCACGCCGCAGGCGCAGGATCTCGGCAATACCGATGTCGTGCATTGCGCCCCGGGCGACGTGCTGAGCATTTCCTCCTCCGGGGCCGGCGGCTGGGGCGATCCCTATGCGCGGCCGATCGAGGCGGTACTGCGCGACGTGGCCGAGGGCAAGGTCAGTGAAGCCGGGGCGCGCGCCTATGGCGTTGTCGTCCGCGACGGAAGGCTCGACGCGGGGGCCACCGAGACCATGCGCGCCACGCCGCGTCCGGTTCCGCAGCCCATGACCTTCGACCCCAAGCGAATGGAATTCGAGCGCATCTGGTCGGAGGCGGCGTGGGACCGGCTTTCCGAACTGCTCTTCGCCCTGCCGGTGGAGTGGCGCTTCTTCATGAAGCATCAGACCTTCGCCGAGGTGGTGCAGAACCCGGATGCGGTGGCCGACCCGGTGGCGGCCGTCGAGAAAGGCTTCGCCGCCGCGGCGGCGCGGCATCCGCAGATCGGCACCCTGGTGGGGAGGAAGGCGGCATGAAGATCGATTTCACGGGACAGAGCATCCTCGTCGCCGGCGCGGCGCGCGGCATCGGCCGGGGGATCGCGCAGGGCTTCGCCGCTGCTGGCGCGCAGGTCTTCGCGGGGGATCGCCTGGCGACGGAAATGGAGGGCCTGCCCGCGACGGCCGCGCAGGTGGACGTCACTGACCGTGCCGCGCTGCGCCGCTGGGTCAGCGATGCCACGGCGGCCGGTGGGCGTGCCCCGGATGTGCTGGTCTATGTCGCCGGCGGCGTGCTGGGCCAGTCGCCCCAGCCGATGGAAGAGGTCGAGGAGGCGGACTGGCGCGCCATCCTGGACGTCAACCTGACCGGCGCCTTCCTCGCCGCCCAGGCGGTGGTGCCGGGGATGAAGGCGCGCGGGCGCGGACGGATCGTCTTCATTGCCAGCGGCGCCGGGCTGCGCACCTCGCTGACCGGCATCCAGGCCTATGCCTCGGGCAAGGCGGGCGAGATCGGCCTGACGCGGCAGCTCGCCCAGGAGCTGGGCCGCTTCGGCATCACGGTGAACGCCGTGGCGCCGGGCTTCCAGCGCACCAGCCCGGACTACGAGCGGCAGTGGCAGTCCTATTCGCCGGAGCGGCAGGCCGGCCTGATCGAGGGCACCGCCATGCGCCGCCCCGGCACCCCGGAGGACATCGCGCATGCCGTCATGTTCTTCGCCTCCGACTATGCGGGCTTCGTCACCGGACAGATCCTGTCGGTCTCCGGCAGCCCCTGATACCCTCTCGGAACAAGCGCCCCGGTCACACAGCCCGACATCCCCGACCCTCAACACGGAGATTGAGCCATGGCGACGACGCGCAGGGATGCGATGCGGACCGTTCTCGGAGCCACGGTGCTGGCCGGCTCCGGCAGCCTGGCCACGGCGGCGCTGACGGCGCGCCCCGCCGCCGCCGCCTCGGCCAAGTTCGTCTATGCGAACAACAGCCCCTACGACAATCTCGACCCGCACACGGTCTTCGACACCGCCCGCGCGGCGACGCGCTTCAACCTCTATGACGGGCTCTACCGCTGGGTGGACAACCCGCCCAAGATGATCCCGTGGCTGGCCGAGAGCCACACCGTCTCGGACGACGGCAAGACCTACACCTTCACCCTGCGCCAGGGCGCCAAGTTCCATGACGGCGCGCCGGTCACGGCGGAGGACGTGGTCTATTCCATTGAGCGCATCCTGGCGCTGAAGAAAGGGCCGGCGAGCCTCTATCTCGACACGGTGAAGCCCGGCAGCACCAAGGCGCTCGACGCCCGCACGGTGCAGTTCAACCTGGCCCAGCCTTCGGCGATCTTCCTCGTCACTGTGCCGGATATCCTCATCGTCAACAGCGCGCTGGTGAAGAAGAACGCCAAGGGCGACGACTGGGCCGAGCCCTGGCTGGCGAAGAACGAGGCGGGCAGCGGCTCCTACATGCTGCGCCGCTACGACCCGGCGGTGGGCTGGAACGCGCGGCGCTTCAAGGAGCATTTCGGCGGCTGGGGCAAGAACCCCTTCGACGAGGTGGAGTTCCGCACCGTGCTGGAAACCAACACGCGCGTGCTCGGCCTGCAGCGCGGCGACTACCAGGGCGTGGACGGCTACCTGCCCTATGACCAGATCCAGCGCCTGCGCCCGGTGAAGGAAGTGCAGATCATCGAGCAGGAATCGATGCGCGTCTTCCAGTTCGCGGTGAACACCACCGCCACGCCGATGGACGACGTGCATTTCCGCCGCGCGCTCGCCTATGCCTTCGACTATGACGGCTTCATCCGCGACATCATGAAGGGCTCCGTCTCGCGCAACCCGGGACCGAATCCGAACCCGATGTGGGGGACGCCGGAAGGGCTGGAGGGCTATAGCTTCGACCTGGAGAAGGCCAAGCAGGAGCTGGCCCAGGTGAAGGCGCCGCTGCGCCCGATCACCATCAACGCGCTGGCCGGCTTCTCGGAATCCGAGCAGGCGGCGACGCTGTTCCAGAACACGTTGCGGCAGGCCGGCATCGAGGCACAGGTGGAGGTCTCGCCCTGGTCGGTCGTCTCGGCGCGGATGAAGGATGCGCGCACCCAGGCCGACCTCGTGCCGCTCTGGAAGAGCACCTACTACGTCGATCCCAACAACTGGGTCGGCGAGCTCTGCGGCTCTCGCTACCGCGGCAGCCGCAGCTTCAGCTGGTACAGCGACCCCGAGATCGACGCCAAGCTCGACCGCGCCCTGATCTCCAACGACCACGAGGAGCGGAAGAAGCTCTATGAGGAGGTGACGCAGATCGCCAGCGACCGCGCGCTCGGCATCTTCATCTACAACACCAAGTGGTACGGCCCCTATGCGGCCGATGTGGAGGGCATCCGCTTCTCGCCGGTCAGCAACGGCCAGGACCTGCGCTGGGCCGAGCGGAAGGGATGATCTGGCTCGACATCCTCCTCAAGCGGCTGATCTGGGTGGTGCCGACGCTGCTCGGCCTGCTGGCGATCGTCTTCGTCCTCTCACGCGTCGTGCCGATCGACCCGGCGCGGCTGGCCGCCGGCGACAATGCCTCGCCCGAGCAGGTGGAGGCGGTGCGCCGCAGCCTGGGCTTCGACCGCCCGCTGCCTGCCCAGTTCCTGCGCTACGTCAGCGACGTGGCGCAGGGCAATTTCGGCACCAGCCTCTTCACCCAGCGGCCGATCGCGGAGGATCTCTCGAACCGCCTGCCGGCGACGCTGGAGCTGACCCTGGTCGCCATCATCCTCGCGGCGCTGCTCGGTATCCCGCTCGGCGTGCTCTGCGGGCTGCACCGCAACAGCTGGATCGACCACGGGCTGCGCATCGTCACCGTTTCCGGTCTGGCGGTGGCCTCCTTCTGGTTCGCCATGCAATTGCAGTTCCTGTTCTCGATGAAGCTGGGCTGGCTGCCGCTTTCCGGCCGCATCGAGGGCTTCCCGCCGGAGGAGGTGACCGGGCTGGTGATCCTGGACGCGCTGATGGAGGGCGACCCGGAGATCATCGATTCCGCCATCCGCCACATCATTCTGCCGGCGCTGACGCTCGCGCTGCCGGCGGCGGCGACGGTGGTGCGCTTCACCCGCAACGGCGTCATCGGCGCCATTTCCTCGCCCTCCGTCGCCTATCAGACGGCGATGGGCTATCCGCGCCGGCAGATCGTCTGGAAATACGTGCTGCGCCTGGCGATCACCGCGACGGTGACGCAGCTCGGCCTGATTTTTGGCATCCTGCTGGCCGGCGCCGTGGTGGTCGAGACGGTGTTCGACTGGCCGGGCATCGGCGCCTATGCCGTGCGCTCCATCCTGCAGTCCGACTACAACGCCATCATGGGCTTCACGCTCTGGACCGGCGTGATGTTCGTCATCGTCAACCTGCTGGTGGACCTCTTGCAGGCGGCGATCGATCCGCGGGGCGCGCGCTGATGCTGCGCCGCCTCGCGCGCGACCGCGCCGCCATGCTGGGCGTGCTGCTGATCGGCACGCTGCTGCTCGTCGCCCTGCTGGCGCCGGTGCTGGCGCCCTATCCCGAGGATGTCTGGCAATTCCACACGCCACGCCGCCTGCTGCCACCCGCGCCGGACCGCCTCTTCGGCACCGACCGCATGGGCAGCGACGTGTTCAGCCGCATCCTCTTCGGCGCGCGCATCACCCTCTCGCTGGCGGTGATCGCCGTCGGTTCAGCGGTGGTAATCGGCGTGCCGATCGGCCTCGTTGCCGGCTACTACCGGAACTGGTTCAGCGAATTGCTGATGCGGCTGTCAGAAATTTTCCTGGCGGTGCCGCAGATCGTGCTGGCCATTGCCATCGCGCAGACGCTCGGCCCGTCGATCCAGAACGTCATTCTGGCGCTCTCCATTACCTACTGGCCCTTCTGGGCGCGGCTCGTCTATGCGGAGACGCGCTCGATGCGCAACGAGGTCTTCGTCGAATCCGCCATTGCGCTCGGCGCCTCGCCCTGGCGGGTGATGGTGCTGCACATCCTGCCCAACATCGCCTCACCGATCATCGTGCGCACCTCAATCGGCATGGGCGCCACCATCCTGACCGCCGCCACGCTCGGCTTCCTCGGCCTCGGCGCGCCGCCGCCGACGCCGGAATGGGGCCGCATGATCGCCGAGAGCCGGGAATACCTGCCAGAGGCCTGGTGGTACGCGCTGGCGCCGGGCCTGGCCATCTTCCTTACCGTGCTCGGCTTCAACCTGCTGGGCGACGGGCTGCGGGACGTGCTGGACCCGCGCACCCGGCGGGGCAGCGGCGATGACTGAGATCCTCTTGGTCGAGGATCTCGCGCTTGGCTTCCGCACGGAGGGCGGGCTGGCCCGCGTGCTGGACATGGTCAATCTCTCGGTGCGCCCGGGCGAGATCGTCGGCCTGGTGGGTGAATCAGGTTGCGGCAAGACGACGCTGGCCCGTGCCATCCTGGGCACCCTGCCACCGGGCATCACCCGCATCAGCCATGGCCGCATCCGGCTCGCCGGCGCCGACATGCTGGCCGGGCCGGGTGAGGCGGAAGCGGTGCGCGGCCGCGCTGTCACCTTCATCCCGCAGGACCCTTTTGCGAGCTTCAACCCGCTCTTCCGCATCGGCACGCAGATGATGGACCTGATGCGCTGGAAGTCGCCGCGGCGAGACCCCAAGGCGCGCACCGGCTTCTATTCGCCGCGCCGCCGCCGCGCCGACCGCGATGCCGTGATCGCCATGCTGGAATCGGTGCAGCTTCCCCAGCCCGAGCGGCTGCTGCGCAAATATCCGCACGAGCTTTCGGGCGGCCAGCGGCAGCGGGTGATGATCGCCATGGCGCTGCTGCCCGAGCCGCGCCTGATCATCGCCGACGAGCCGACCACGGCGCTCGACGTCACTGTGCAGGCGCAGATCCTGGCGCTGCTGCGCCACCTCGCCACCGAGCGTGGGGTGGCCGTGCTCTTCACCACCCACGATCTCGGCGCCGCCTGGGAGATCTGCGACCGCGTGGCGGTGATGTATGCCGGCCAGACGGCCGAGATCGCTCCGCGCGAGAGTTTCTTTGCCGCGCCGCGCCACCCCTATACGCGGATGCTGCTGGAGAGCCTGCCCGAAGAGGGGCGGCACCCCGTCGGCATTCCCGGCAGCGTGCCCAGTCCCCGTGCGGCCCCACAGGGCTGCCGCTTCCATCCGCGTTGCCCGCGCGCCACGGAACGTTGCCGGAGCGAGCGCCCTGCCCTGGCAGGCGGGGAGGGGCACGTCACCGCCTGCCACCACCCCGTGACGGCTCCCCAGGAGGCCGTGGCCGATGCCTGAGGCGTCCATCCTGGAACTGCGCGGCCTCACGCGGCACTTTCCCGTGCGCGGCCTGCTCAACCGCCGCATCGGCACGTTGCGGGCGCTGGACGGCGTGGACCTCGATGTTCGCGAGGGCGAGGTGCTGGGAATCGTCGGTGAATCCGGCTGCGGCAAGTCCACCCTCGGCAAGACCATCATGGGCATCCACGCGCCCACCGCCGGCGAGGTGCGTTTCGAGGGCCGCAAGGTGGCCGCGCCGGGCCTGGAGCGGCCACCCGAGGTGCGCGCACGGCTGCAATATGTCTATCAGGACCCCGGCGCCTCGCTGGACCCGAGCTGGAGCCTGCGCCGCTCGCTGCACGAACCATTGGTGATCCACACCGACCTGCCGCGCGCGGCGCGGGAGGCGCGCATCCGCGAGATCGTCGCCGCCGTCGGCCTGCCGGATGCACATCTCGACCTCTATCCGCACGAGATCAGCGGCGGGCAGCAGCGGCGCGTCGGGCTGGCGCGCATCCTGGCGCTGGGGCCGAGGCTCGTCATCCTGGACGAGCCGACCTCGGGCCTCGACGTCTCCGTGCAGGCGGCGGTGCTGACGCTGTTCCGCAGCCTGCGCGCCACCTTCAACCTGACCTACCTCTTCATCAGCCACGACCTCGCCGTGGTGCGCTCGATGTGCGACCGGGTGGCGGTGATGTATCTCGGCCGCGTCGTGGAGATCGGCCCGGCCGCGGAGCTCTTCGCCGCGCCGAAGCACCCCTATACCCGCGCGCTCCTCGCGGCGGCGCCGCGCGTCGGCGGGCCCCGCGTGACGGAGGGCTTCATTCTCCAGGGCGAGCCGCCGGACCCCTCCCGCATCCCTGAGGGCTGCCGCTTCCGCGCTCGTTGCCCGCTCGCGGCGCCCATCTGCGCGCAGGAGCCGGCGCTGGAGGGCGGGGCGCATCAGGCGGCGTGCTGGCGGGCGGAGGAGGTGTCCTAAGCCGGGGGAGAATGAATTCTCCCCCGGACCCCACTTCTTCTTTTTTGTCAGTTTTGTCGCGCTGGCGGAGCGCGCGCACGCCGAGGCTGAGACAGCCCCGGCGACTTGCGGCCGGGGAGGGCCATTGCCAAGAGCGCAGGCAAAAACTGATAAAAAGAAGAAGGGGGTTCGGGGGAATTCCTTCCCTCGACCTTTTTTATTCCTCCGTTGCCTCGGCCACCGGCAGGATCGCGGTTTCCTTGGCCGAGGTGATGGCCAGGATCGTCTCGGTGCGCTCCACGCCCGGCTGGCCGCGCACCTGATCGGCCACGAAGCGCTCCAGCGCGGAGAGATCAGGCAGGCGGAGCTTCAGCAGGAAGGTCCAGGCGCCGGTGACATGATGGCATTCCAGCACCGGCTCGGCGGCGCGCATGGCGATGCGGAAGGCGTTCTCCTCCCGCCCCGGCCGCATCGAGACGAAGACAAAGGCGAGCAGGGGGCAGCCGATGGCGGCGGGGTCAAGGTCGGCGCGCCAGCCACGGATGGTGCCGCGCTCCTCCAGGCGCTTGACGCGCTCGGCGGTGGCGGAAACGGAGAGGCCGGCGACCTTGGCCAGCTCGGCAAGGCCGGCCGCGCCATTCTCCTGCAAGGCGACGAGGATGTTCCGGTCAATGGCGTCCATCGCACGAGTTTATCCGGCGCTTCGTGGTGGCGAAACGCAAAACTCGCGCGGAATGGAGCGGAAGGTGGCGCGGGGAGGAAGTACCTCCCCGCACCGGCCGGTCAGATGTAATGCTCGGCCAGGGGCGCGAAGCCGTTGAAGCCCTGGCTGGCATAGGTGGTCACATAGGCGCCGGTGGCGAGCAGCTCTACACGGTCCCCCGAGTCGAGCGCCAGCGGCAGGCGGTAGTTCGACTTCTCGTAGAGCGTGTCGGTGCTGTCGCAGGTGGGGCCTGCGATGGTCACCGGCCCTTCCGCGCCACCGTCATGCGGGGTGCGGAAGGCATACTTGATCGCCTCGCCCTCGGTCTCGGCCAGCCCGCCGAAGCGGCCGATGTCCAGATAGACCCAGCGCACCGGGTCGTTCTTCTCCTTGCGGGAGACGAGCACGACCTCCGAGGAGAGCACCCCCGCATCGCCGACGATGAAGCGGCCCGGCTCCACCACCATCTCGGGCAGGGCATTGCCGAAGGCCTCGACCATGGCGCCCATGATGGCATCGCCGATGGCGCCGATCTCCGGGACCTCGGAGCGGTAGCGCACCGGGTAGCCCCCGCCGATATTGATCATGCGGACATTGACGCCGGCGTTCTTCAGATCGGTGAAGAGCAGGCCGACCTTTGCGATCGCCGCCTCATAGGTGTCGGTGCGGGTCTGCTGGCTGCCGACATGGAAGGAGATGCCGAACGGGTCGAGGCCGAGCTCGCCGGCCAGAACCATCAGCTCCTTCGCCATTTCGGCCTCGCAGCCGAACTTCTTCGACAGCGGCCATTCAGCGCCGACATTGCCGACCAGGATGCGGCAATAGACCTTCGAACCCGGCGCGGAGCGGGCGAGCTTGCGCAGCTCCGGCTCGGAGTCGAAGGCGAACATGCGGACACCGGCCTCATAGGCGGCCTTGATCGCGCTTTCCTTCTTCACCGTATTGCCGAAGGAGATCGACTCCGGCCGGGCGCCATTGGCCAGGCAGAGATTCACTTCCTCCAGCGAGGCGGCGTCGAAGCAGGAATCGAGATCGACCAGCCGGCTCAGGATCGGGGCGGCGGGATTGGCCTTCACCGCGTAATAGATGCGCGCGAGCGGCAGCGCCGCCTTCAGCCGGGCGTAATTCTCGGCGGCGCGATCCACGTCGACGACAAGACAAGGCGTCGCGGGAGCGACGTCGCGCAGGAAGCGGGAGACCTTGGGGGTCATCGCACTACCCTCCATCCGATACGGAAGGACCGCCCCTTTCGGGCGGCGGCCCCAAGTTGACGAAACGGTCGAACGAACCAGCGACCAGAAGAGGCCGGTGTCAGGCTCGCGCCTTCGCCGGGGTTGCCAGAACGCTTGACGTCGTTGCGTAAACCTTTGGCCGATTACGGTCGGCCTGGGGCCAGAGGCACGTGCGTACTGCGTCTGGCGGCGCATATAGAGATCCCGCGCCGCGACGCAAAGCCTTTTCTCCCCTCAGGGTGGTTTTTTTCCGTGTGGGCCGTGAGAGGGGAGAAAACTTCCCGAAAGTAGGGCGGAAATGGCGGGATGGCTCTCCCAGGAAACCGCAGGCGGGGCGAATTCCTCCGCTTCAGGGGGCAGTCCTTGGCCGCCGTTCAGGCAGAGGGGAGGGCCACACGCAGGTGGGCCCTTCTCAGGCAGCCGGGTCCGGCGCGGTGCCGTAAAGCCGCGCGATCGCCCGCGCGGCCCGCGCGGCGAGGGCGGCAACCTCACCCTCCTCCACCTCCGTCACCAGGCCCAGCGTGGCGCGAAGGAAAAGATCGCCGCGGAGCAGGGCGAGGAACTGCTCGGCCACCTGCGGCAGATCGGCATCGGGCCGCAGCCGGCCAGCGCGCTGCTCGCCCGCCAGCCAGCCCGCCAGCCAGCCGCGCACGGCCTGCGGGCCACCAAGATAGAAATCCCGCGCCAGGTGCGGGAAGCGCATGCCCTCCGCCACCACCACCCGATGCAGGGCGCGCACCTGCGGGCGCAGCAGGAAGCGCAGCCACTGCTGGCCGAGCTCGGTCAGCGCGCCTTCCAGCGGCAGGCGGGATCCGGAGAGCGCCACATCCATCATCATGCGCATCTTCAGGCAGTTGGCGCTGATGATCTCGAGGAACAGCGCCTCCTTGCCGGGGAAATGGGCGTAGAGCGTGGCCTTGGAGACTTGGGCGGCGCGAGCCACCGCGTCCATGGAGACGGCACCGAAGCCCTCGGCCATGAACAGCGCCGCCGCCGCATCCAGGATGGCGCGGCGCTTGGGAGAGGCTTCCAGCGAGTCGGTGGCGTGGGACATGCGCGTGACTAGGGCAAAGGGGCGCGTGGATTCAAGACTAAACTGAACGGTTCAGTTTTTCCTTGACAGAGCGCCCTTCGAAGAGCACCTGGGCAGCCTTCTGAACTGAACCGTTCAGTTCCAGGATTTCCCATGAACGCTCCCGTCTCCTCCGCTCCCGCTGCCGAGGTCGCCCAGGCCAGCCCCGTGCCACCGCCCCGCCGGCGCCGTCGCTGGCTGCTGCGTATCCTGCCCGTGGTGCTGCTGGTTGCGGCTGTCCTGGGCGGCAACTGGTACTGGCAGACCGGCCGCTTCCTGGCCGAGACCGACGATGCCTATGTGCAGGGCGATATCTCCGTGCTGACCCCGCGCATCGAGGCCGACGTCACCGAGATCGCAGTGGCCGACAACCAGCGCGTCCGGGCCGGGCAGGTGCTGCTGCGGCTGGATGACCGGGATGCCCGCCTGCAGGTGCGGCAGGACGAGGCGGCGCTGGAAGAGGCGGAAGCCGCCATCCGCACCACGCGGCAGACGCTTGGGCAGCTTCAGGCGCAGATCGGCGCCGCCGAGGCGCAGATCGAGCAGGCCCGCGCCGAGCAGGCCCGCGCCGAGGCCGAGGCGCGCCGCACGCAGTCCCTGGCGGGCAGCGGCTATTCCTCCCGCCAAGCCGCCGAGCAGGCGGTGGCCGACCAGCGCAAGGCGATCGCAGCAGTGCATGCCGCTGAAGCCGAACTGGCCGTGCGCCAGCAGGCGGTGCCGGTGCAGGAGGCGCAACTCGCCCAGGCGGAGGCGCGGCGCGACCAGGCCGCCGCCGCGCTGGAACAGGCCCGCATCGCACTCACTTATGCCGAAATCCGCGCGCCCTTCGACGGCATCGCCGGCAACCGCGCGGCACAGCTTGGGCAGCGCGTGCGGCCGGGCCAGCAGCTCATCGCCGTGGCGCCGCTGCCGCAGGCGCTCTTCGTGGTCGCCAACTTCAAGGAAACGCAGCTCGCGGGGATGCGGCCGGGCCAGCCGGTTGAGATCACGGTGGATGCCATCCCCGGGCATGTCCTGCATGGCCATGTGGACAGCTTCGCCCCCGGCACCGGCAGCCAGTTCAGCCTGCTGCCGCCGGAGAATGCCACCGGGAACTTCACCAAGGTGGTGCAGCGCGTGCCGGTGAAGCTGGTGCTGGAGCCCGGCCAGGACGAGGCCGCCATCGGGTGGTTGCGGCCCGGCCTGTCGGTCGTTGCCGAGGTGGACACCCGCACCGACCCGGAGGCGCCGCGGGGCATCCTGGCCGCCACCGCGGCGACGCTCGGCCTCGGCAGCCGCTGAAGGTCCTCCTGCCATGAGCGCCGCCGCGCCCGCCGCCCATGCCCCGCCGGCCCTGACGCCGCGCGCCCGCCTCGGCTTCATGGCGATGGTGCTCGGCATGTTCATGGCGATCCTGGACATCCAGATCGTCTCCGCCTCCATCGCCGAGATCCAGGCCGGTCTCGCCGCCAGCCCGGACGAGGCGAGCTGGGTGCAGACCAGCTACCTGATCGCGGAGATCGTCATGATCCCGCTCTCGGGCTTCCTCTCGCGCCTGCTCTCCACGCGCGTGCTGTTCACCGCCTCGGCCGCCGGCTTCACCCTCTTCTCGTTGGCCTGCGCCATGGCGTCGAATCTCGGCACCATGATCGTCTTCCGTGCCGCGCAGGGCTTCATCGGTGGCGCCATGATCCCGACGGTCTTCGCCGCCAGCTTCCTGATGTTTCCGGGGGCGAAGCGCGCCGGCGCCACCGTCATCATCGGCCTGACCGCGACCCTGGCGCCCACCATCGGCCCCACCCTCGGCGGCTGGCTGACGCAGAGCTTCTCCTGGCACTGGCTGTTCCTGATCAACGTGCCGATCGGCGCGCTGATCGCCTTCGCCGTGTGGAACACCGTGGATATCGACCGCCCCGACCGCAGTCTGCTCGCCCGCTTCGACTGGTGGGGCCTGCTCTTCATGGCTGCCTTCCTCGGCAGCCTGGAATACGTGATGGAGGAAGGCCCGCGCTGGGACTGGCTGGCCGATGAGGGCGTGCGCTACCTCGCGCTCCTGTCCACCGTCTCCGGCCTGCTGTTCTTCTGGCGCGCCCTGACCCGGGCCGAGCCGATCGTGGACCTCCGCGCCTTCCGCGACCGCAACTTCGCCATCGGCTGCCTCTTCAGCTTCACCGTCGGCATCGGGCTTTACGGCTCGGTCTATCTGCTGCCGCTCTTTCTCGGCCGGGTGCGTGGCTACAACTCCATGCAGATCGGTGAGGTGATGTTCATCACCGGCGTCTGCATGTTCTGCACCGCGCCCTTCGCCGGCCGGCTGCTGAACCGCACCGACCCGCGCCTCATGCTGGCTGGCGGGCTCCTGCTCTTCTTCGTGGCCATCTGGCAGACGGCCCAGCTCACCGCGCAGAGTTCCTTCTCCGAGCTGGCCTTCCCCCTCGGCCTGCGCGGCGTGGCGATGATGCTGACCATGGCGCCGGTGAACCAGATCGCCCTCGGCACCATGCCGCCTGCTCAACTCAAGGGCGCCGCCGGGCTCTACAACTTGATGCGCAATGCCGGCGGCGCCATCGGGCTCGCCATGATCAACACGCTGGTGACCGACCGCTCCTACGCGCACCGCCTGCACATGGCGGAGTCGCTGAACTGGGCCCGACCCCATGTCAGCGAGTACCAGTCCACCCTCGGCGCGGCCATGGCCGGACGGCTGGGCGACGCCTCGGACATGGCCGCGCTGGCGCGGATCAAGGCGCTGGTGACCCAGCAGGGGCTGGTGCTCGCCTATAACGACACGCTGCTGCTGATGGCCGGCTGCTTCCTGCTCTCCCTGCCGCTGGTGCTGCTGCTGCGCCGGCCAAAAGGCGCGGGCGGGGGCGGGGAGGCGCATTGAGCGGCCTCCCTGGGGAGGGCGCCGCCCTCCCCAGACCCCTCCCGCCGGGGTGACAGGGTCACCCCGGACCCCGCCATTCGTTTTTGGTGCCTGATGCCGGAGTGCAGGGCAGCCAAACCGACATAAGTATTTCAGGGCAGCAGGGCTGAAGCGGCAGTCGCCGGAGGGCATGGCCCTCCGGTGCGCTGACCTCGCACAGGCCGTTGATGGCGGGGTCTGGGGTGACACTGTCACCCCAGCCGGGGAGGTCCGGAGGGGGCGGAGCCCCCTCTGGGAGTCGAGCGGGCCGAGGCCCGGAGGAGGGCGGAGCACCCTCCCGGTGCGCTCAGCGGATCAGCCCGGAGAGCGGGCTCGAAGGGTCGGCGCTGTAGTTGCGCGGCATGCGGCCGGCGAGGTGGGCGTGCCGCCCCGCTTCCACCGCCGCCTTCATGGCCTGCGCCATGCGCACCGGGTCCTTCGCATGGGCGATGGCCGAGTTCAGCAGCACCGCGTCGCAGCCCAGTTCCATGGCCGCCGCCGCCTCGCTGGCGGTGCCGATGCCGGCGTCCACCAGGACCGGCACCTTGGCCTGCTCGATGATGGCGCGCAGCATGAAGGGGTTGGTCAGGCCGAGGCCGGAGCCGATTGGCGCGCCGAGCGGCATGACGGCGACGCAGCCCATCTCCTCCAGGCGCTTGGCCGCCAGCGGGTCGTCGGCGCAGTAGACCATCACCTGGAACCCGTCCTTGATGAGCGCCTCGGCGGCCTCGAAGGTGGCGGGCATGTCCGGGTAGAGGAAGGGTGGCGGCCCGAGCACCTCCAGCTTCACCAGATTCCAGCCGCCGGCCTCGCGTGCCAGGCGCAGGGTGCGCACGGCATCCTGCGCGGTGTGGCAGCCGGCCGTGTTGGGCAGGTAGGTGTAGCGCTTGGGGTCCACGAAGTCCTGCAGCATGGGCGCGCTGGAGTCGGAGAGATTCACCCGCCGCACCGCGACGGTGACCATCTCGGCCCCGCTCGCCTCGATGGCGGCGGCGGTCTCCTCCAGCGACTTGTAGCGCCCGGTGCCGACCACGAGGCGGGAGCGGAAGCGATGCCCCGCCACCTCCCAAAAATCGTCTGTCTGGTTCTGGTAGCCGTCCATGGGCTCAGCCCCCGCCGATGAAGTGCACGATTTCCAGCGTGTCCCCCGCGGCGAGCGTGGTGGCGCCGTAGGCGGAGCGTGGCACGATCTCCAGGTTCCGCTCGACCGCCACCTTGCGGGTGTCCAGGCTGAGCGTCGCCAGCAGGTCGGCCACCGTTGCCGGGTTCTGGATGATGCGGGTTTCCCCGTTGATCGTGATCTCGATGCTGTCCGCCATGGCGCGAATGTGGCGCGCGGGGCGCCGGTGGGAAAGGGGTCATCGCCCCGAATGCGCCGCTCCTCTGCCCTGCGTGGGAAGAAGGCGGGACCCCTCTCCCGTTCCTGCCGCCGGCGCGCCTTAGATGGCGGCCGCCGGCGCCGGGCCTTCCGCCGCGGGGTGGTCGGAACTTGGGCTGGCCGGTGCCGGCTCGGCCGGCGCGGAAGGCACGGGGGGCTCGGGGGTGACCGGGGCGGTCGTGGTGGCCGGGGGCAGGGTTTCCTGCTGTGGTGCCGGGGGTGGGGCGGCGGTTGCGGCCGGCTGCCCGCTGGCCGCGGCAGCGGGGGCCGTCAGGGCCGCAGCGGGCGGCGGAGCCGGAGGATTCTCGTTCGGCACCGTGTAGTCCGGTACGATACGGGCCTGGGCGCCGGCGATCACCAGCACCTTCTGGCCGAGGGCGAGCGGCGTGTCGTCCCGTTGCACTACCGATACGAGTTCACCGTTCGGCTTGCGTACGATGTACTCGTAGCCCTGCTGCGCGCCGGCCCCCTGCTCGACCGCGGTGCCCAGCAGGCCGCCGATCAGGCCGCCGCCGATGCCGCCGAAAGCGGAGGTGATGTCGCCGCCGCCGATCCGGCTGCCGGCGACACCGCCCGCCGCCGCGCCGCTCACCGCGCCGCTGGCGCCATCGGCCGAGATCTCGATGGCGCGGCGGCCAACCACCACGCCCTGCTCGACCTTGTTGGCCTGCTGCACCGCGCGGCTGGCATAAGTGTCTGGGGAATAGGTCGGGCTGCAGGCCGCCAGCAGGCCGCTCAGCAGCAGCGCCGGCAGCCCGAGCCTGGCAAGCGGAATCATCTCGGCTTCCCTCCAGGGTGGAACGCTGCGGCGCAACCTAGGGAAGCATTGGGGCGGTGTCACCCCGCGCTCTGGGCAGAACTTCCATACGTCCAGGAGCTGGCAGAGCGCGGCGGTAGAACTTCGGCGGGCCTGCCGAGTTGTCACGGGCGTCCGCCCCGCACGCCGCCGGGCCTGCGGGAGGCGCCGGCACCTGCCGGCCCCGACTCCGAGGAGACGCGATGTGAGCGAGCCTGCCCCTCCCACCTCTTCGCCCGCCGCCGTGAACCCGACGGTCTTCATCGGCGCGGGGGTGCTGACCCTGCTTTTCGTACTGTTCGGCGTGCTTATGCCGCAGACCGCCGCCGCCACCTTCAGCGCCGTGCAGGGCTGGATCACCGATGAGCTTGGCTGGTTCTACCTGCTGGTGGTGACCGGTTTCCTGATCTTCATGGCGGTGCTGGCACTGAGCCGCTATGGCAGCATCCGCCTCGGGCCGAATCATTCGGAGCCGGAGTTCAGCTACGGTGCCTGGTTTGCCATGCTGTTCAGCGCCGGCATGGGTATCGGGCTGGTGTTCTTCGGCGTGGCCGAGCCGGTGACGCATTTCATGTCGCCGCCGGTGGGGGAGCCGGCCAGCATTCCCGCGGCGCGGGCCGCGATGCGCCTCAGCTACTTCCATTGGGGGCTGCATGCCTGGGCGATCTATGCCGTGGTGGGGCTCAGCCTGGCCTATTTCAGCTTCCGTCATGGCCTGCCGCTGAGCGTCCGCTCGGCCCTTTACCCGCTGATCGGCGAGCGGATCCATGGGCCGATCGGCCACGCGGTGGATATCTTCGCCATCCTCGGCACCATGTTCGGCGTGGCCACCTCGCTCGGCCTCGGCGCGCTGCAGGTGAATGCCGGCCTGGCGCATGTACTGGGCGTGCCGGTGGGCTTCGGGACGCAGGTGGTGCTGATCGCGGTGATCACCGCATTGGCCACGCTCTCGGTGGCCTCCGGCCTCGACAAGGGCATCAGGCTGCTGTCGAACGCCAATCTGATCCTGGCCAGCGCCCTGCTGCTCTTCGTCTTCGTGGTCGGGCCGACCACCTTCCTACTGCGCACCTTCGTGCAGAACCTGGGCGGCTATATCGACCAGTTCGCCGAGCGCAGCTTCTACATGTACGCCTACGACCCGAACGACTGGCTGCGCGACTGGACGCTGTTCTACTGGGGCTGGTGGATCGCCTGGTCGCCCTTTGTGGGCATGTTCATCGCCCGCATCTCGCGCGGACGGACCATCCGCGAATTCACGCTCGGCGTGCTGCTGGTGCCCACGGGCTTCACCTTCGCCTGGATGACGGTATTCGGCGACAGCGCCCTCTACCTGCATCTGAGCGGCGCGACCCAGGCCGTTTCTCAGGCAGTGCAGAGCGACGTCACCCTGGCGCTCTTCGTCTTCCTGGAGCAGTACCCGCTGGCCACGATCAGCTCCTGGCTGGCGATGGTGCTGATCGTCACCTTCTTCATCACCTCGGCCGACAGCGCCGCACTGGTGGTCAGCACCATCGCCGCCGGCGGGCGGGACAATGTGCCGGTGCTGCAGCGCATCTTCTGGGCGGTCTCCTCCGGTGTGATTGCCGCGGTCCTGCTGGCCTCGGGCGGGTTGCAGGCGCTGCAGACGGCGGCCATCGCCAGCGCGCTGCCCTTCGCGGTGGTGATGCTGCTGATCTGCTACGGGCTGTGGCGCGGCCTGCAGCGCGAGGGGCTGCGGCAGAATGCCCTGGCGACGAACCTGCCGCCGCGGCAGGGCCTCTCCTGGCAGCGCCAGCTGCACGGCATCCTTTCGCACCCGAGCAAGGCGGAGGTACTGCGCTTCCTGGAGGAGACGGCGGCGCCGGCGCTGGAGGCGGTGGCCGCCGAGCTGCGCGGCCGCGGCCTGAGTGCGGAGGTGCATCGGCGCGAGGGGCGGTTGCGCCTGGTTTCCATGCCTGGCGCGCCGGAGGAGTTCCACTACGGCATCCGCATGCGCGAATACGCCATGCCAAGTTTCAATTACTTCGAGAGCGCCCCGGAGCGCGAGCGACACGAGCACTACTATCGCGCCGAGGTCTTCCTGGAGGATGGTAGCCAGGACTACGACGTGATGGGCTTCACCCGGGAGGAGATGATCCAGGACGTGCTGGCGCAGTACGACCGGCACTTCCAGTACCTGCACGCGGTGCACAGCCTCTAAGGCTAAGAGGAGGGCACTCCGCCTCTTATGGCCAGGCCCACGCCAGGTGATCCTGATGGCTCGTGCGGAAGGGCGGCATGCGCCGGGTGTTTCTCGCAGCCATGCTGCTGTGGCTGGCCGCCTGCGCCGAGATCGGGCGCCCGTGGCCCGATCTGACGGAACGACAGATCGCCGAGCGCGATGCCTGGGCCCGGACCGTGCGGAGCCACGCGGCGCCCGCGCTGCGGGAAGGCGGCATACCAGTCCGGGAGACCCAGGGGCCGACCTGTGGGCCCGAGGGCCGCTTCGAGCTGCAACTGACGGTGGACCGCACCGGCCGCGTTGTCCTGGTCCGGACCCTCAATGCCTCCCCCTGGCCCGAGGCCGATGCCCGCGTGTTCGCCCGGCTGACGGCGGCGGGGCCGCTTCCGCCTCCTCCGGCATCGCTGGTGGCTTGCGGGAAGCGCCTCTCCGCGACCTTCAGCCTCTGCTATCGCCGTTCCGGGTCCCGGCGGGTTCAGCGCGCGTGAGGCGAAACGGGCGGCCTTCCGCGACTTGGCCGGGAGCGCGACACCTCTTCTGGTAAGTCATTCAAAAAGCAGGAGATTGGTAGGCTGCGCCGCGATCAGGGCGGTGCACCGCCCACCCCTCTTGCAGCGCCCGCGCTTGCGGTGCCGAAACCCCCCGTGCTAGGCGCGCCGATCGGACCGGACGGAAGCCCCCACGTGAACCCGCCGCTGATTTTCGTGCTGAATGGCCCCAACCTGAACCTGCTCGGCACCCGCCAGCCGGAGATCTATGGCCACGAGACGCTGGACGACATCGAGGCGCTCTGCGCCGAGACGGCCGACGCGCTCGACCTGGCGATCGACTTCCGGCAGAGCAATGTCGAGGGCGAGCTGATCTCCTGGGTGCAGGAGGCCCGCAGCATGGCGGCGGGCATCGTGATCAACCCGGCCGGCTATTCCCATACCTCGATCGCGCTGATGGACGCCCTGCTGGCCTCCGACCTGCCCGTCGTCGAGGTGCATCTGAGCAACATTCATCGCCGGGAATCCTTCCGGCACCTGTCCTATGTGTCCCGCGCGGCGCAGGGGGTCATCTGCGGCCTCGGCCCGCATGGCTATGCCCTGGCGCTGCGCGGCATCGCCGGCATCCTGGCGCAGGCCGAGCAGGACTGACGCTGCGGCCGGACATGGGGCAGCCCTTCCGAGAGGTTCCCAGAGGAACGTTATGAGCGGCATTTCCTTCAGCCCGGAAGCGGTCCGGGCGCTCGCGCAGATCCTGCGGGAGACCGACCTCACCGAGATCGAACTGGCCGACGGGGAAAGCCGCGTCCGCGTCACCCGCAGCGTGACGGTGGCGCCGATGGCCATGGCGGCGCCGGTCGCCGCCGCGCCGGCGGCCGCCCCCGCCATGGCGCAGGTCTCCGCCCCCGCCGCCGAGGCGGCGGTGGATGCCGCCACGCCGGGCGCCATCACCTCGCCGATGGTGGGCGTCGCCTACCTGTCGCCCGAGCCGGGCGCCGCGCCCTTCGTCACCCTGGGCGCCAAGGTGGCCGCCGGGCAGACCCTGCTGCTGATCGAGGCGATGAAGACCTTCAACCAGATCAAGGCGCCGAAGGCCGGTACGGTCACGCGCATCCTGGTCGAAAGCGGCACGCCGGTCGAGTATGGCGAGCCGCTGATGGTGGTCGAGTAAGGCACTCGACATGTTCAGGAAGGTGCTGATCGCCAATCGCGGCGAGATCGCGCTGCGCGTCCACCGCGCCTGCCAGGAAATGGGCATCCGCACCGTGGCCGTGCATTCCACGGCCGATGCCACCGCCATGCATGTGCGGCTGGCGGATGAGAGCGTCTGCATCGGCCCGCCTGCCGCGCGCGACAGCTATCTCAACGTCGCCGCCATCCTCTCGGCCGCGAGCATCACGGGCGCGGAGGCCATCCATCCCGGCTATGGCTTCCTCTCCGAGAATGCCAGCTTCGCCGAGATGGTGGAGGCGCATGGCTTCACCTTCATCGGCCCGACGGCCGAGCATATCCGCATGATGGGCGACAAGATCGCCGCCAAGCAGGCGATGAAGTCGCTCGGCGTGCCGCTCGTCCCCGGCAGCGACGGCGAGTTGCACAGCCTGGAGGAGGCCCGCGAGGTCGCAGAGCGGATCAAGTACCCCGTGCTGATCAAGGCCGCCGCCGGCGGCGGCGGGCGCGGCATGAAGGTGGCGCAGTCGGCTGATGAGCTGGAGGAGGCCTGGCGCGTCGCCCGCACCGAGGCCAAGGCCGCCTTTGGCAACGACGCCGTCTATATGGAGAAGTATCTGGACCGCCCGCGCCACATCGAGCTGCAGGTGCTGGCCGACACGCACGGCAACGTGGTGCATTTCGGCGAGCGCGACTGCTCGCTGCAGCGCCGTCACCAGAAGCTAGTGGAGGAGGCCGGCAGCCCGGCACTGACCGCCGAGGAGCGCAACGCGCTCGGCGCCCAGGTGACCAAGGGCCTCTCGCAGCTTGGCTACCGCAATGCCGGCACGCTGGAATTCCTTTGGCAGGACGGGCAGTTCGCCTTCATCGAGATGAACACCCGCCTGCAGGTCGAGCATCCCGTCACCGAGATGGTCTGCGGCATCGACCTGGTGAAGGAGCAGCTCCGCGTCGCCGCCGGGGAGAAGCTCGGCTACGGCCAAGCGGACATCACCTTCAGCGGCCATGCCATCGAATGCCGCATCACCGCCGAGGATCCGGAGAGCTTCACGCCCTCACCGGGCCGGGTGAACACCTATCACGCGCCGGGCGGCCTCGGCGTGCGGGTGGATAGCGCGCTCTACTCGGGTTATTCGGTGCCGCCGCACTACGACAGCCTGGTGGCCAAGCTGGTGGTGCACGGCAAGACCCGTGCCGAGGCGATCGGCCGCATGCGCCGGGCGCTCTCCGAGATGGTGGTGGACGGCATCAAGACCACCCTGCCGCTACACCAGCGCATCATGGAGGATGCGCAGTTCCAGGCCGGCGACTACACGATCCATTGGCTGGAGCGCTTCGTCGGCCTGCGCGGCTGACGGAGCCGTCTGCGGAAAGGCAGCGGCCGGGGAGCTTCATGGCAACCCGGCCACACTGTCTTCATTGTTTTGCTACGCCCGGCGCGCAGCCTGCCGGCCGCCATGACAACCGCCCTGCGCCCCTCGCCGGTCCCGAGCTTCTGGGAAAAGCTGATGAACGGCCGCATCGCCGAGACGTCCGAGCTGGCCAAGGTCCAGGCCGAAGAGGCACCGGCGCCCGCGCCGGGCGCGACGGAGCGGCTGGCGGTGCTGCGGCCCTGGCTGCTGCTAGGGGCCGGTGTGCTGCTCGCGGTGCTGGCACTGGCGGCGCTGCAGGCGCTTTCGCGCGAGCTGGACTATGCCGCGGTGATCGTCGCGCTGCAGTCGAAGCCGCTGCCTGTGCTGCTGGCGGCGGTGGCGGCCACTGCGGTCAGCTTCCTGGCGATGCTGGGCTATGACCTTTCGGCGCTGCGCCACCTGGCACCGGGCGCGGTGCCACGGTGGATCGGCGCGCTGGCCGCCTTCTGCGGCTTCGCCCTCAGCAACACCCTGGGCGTCGGCGCCTTCACCGGCAGCGCGGTGCGCTGGCGGATCTATGCGGCGGCGGGGTTGGAGCCGACGCGGATCGGGCGCGTGTTGGTCTTCGTCACCGCCAGCTTCGTGCTGGGGCTCTATGCGGTGGCCGCGCTTGGCCTGCTGCTGGAGGCGGAGGCCATGGCCGGCTGGTTTGGCCTGCCGGCCCCGCTGCTGCGGCTGCTGGCCGCCGCCCTGCTCGCCTTGCTGGCGGGGGTGGCGCTGCTCGGCCGGCTGCGCAAGGGGCTGCGCCTCGGACGCTTCGTCCTGCGCGTGCCGCCGGCACGGCTGATCCTGCTGCAGGGCGCCATCTCCCTGGTGGACATCGGCGCTGCCGCCACGGTGCTGTGGCTGCTGCTGCCGTCCGGCGCGGTAGACCTGCCCTCCTTCATGGCGCTCTACGCGGTGGCCATCGCGATCGGCGCCGCCAGTCACCTGCCCGGCGGCATCGGCGTCTTCGAGGCGGTGGTACTGCTGGCCTTTCACAACAGCGGCGTGCCGCTGGATCAGGTGGCGGCGGCGCTGGTGCTCTACCGCCTCGTCTATTTCGCGCTGCCGCTGGGGCTGGCCATCCTGCTGCTGGCCGGCTTCGAGGTCAGCCGGCGAGCGCATCTGCTGGAGGGCGGCGCCCGCGCCGTGCGCGCCGCCACCCGGCTGATGCCACGCTTCCTGGGTGCCGGGGCCTTCGCCGCCGGTACGGCGTTGTTGTTCGGCGGTGTCACGCCGCCGCTCGGCACCGCGCCCGGCCTCTTCGCCCCCGCCCTGCCGCTGCCGCTTTTTGAAGCCTCGCACCTGCTGGCCAGCGTCGGCGGGCTGGCGCTGATCTTCGTCGCCCATGGGCTGGTGCATCGGCTGGATGGCGCCTGGTGGCTGGCCACCTGCCTGACCGGCGCCGGGCTCGTGCTTTCCATCGCGCGCGGCGGCGGGGAGCTGGAACTGCCGCTGCTGGTGCTGCTCGGCATCGCGCTGCTGATCTCGCACCAGCGTTTCGACCGCCGGGCGCGCATGCTGACCCCCAGTCTCACGCCCGGCTGGTGGCTGGCGGTGGCGGGCGTGGTTGCCGCCGCCGCCTGGCTGCTCTTCTTCGCGCATCGGGATGTCGAGTATTCCCGCCAGCTTTGGTGGCGCTTCGAACTGGATGCCAGTGCGCCGCGCGGCATGCGGGCGACGCTGGGCGCCGTGCTGGCACTCTTCGCCGCCGGGCTCTGGACGCTGCTGCGCCCCGCCCGCAGCGCAGTGCATCCGCCCACCCCGGAGGAGTTGGAGCGCGCCACCGCCATCGTCGCGGCACAGGGCCGGGCGGATGCCAATCTCGTCCGCATGGGCGACAAGGCACTGCTCTTCGCGCCGGAGGGGGATGCCTTCATCATGTACGGCCGCCGCGGCCGCTCCTGGGTGGCGCTGTTCGACCCCGTCGGGCCGGGCGAGCGGCGGGTGGACCTGGTCTGGCGCTTCGTCGAGATGGCCGATGCGCAGGGCGGCCGCGCCGCCTTCTATCAGGTGCGGCCGGAGAACCTGCCGCTCTACATCGACGCCGGGCTGCGGCCGCTGAAGCTGGGCGAGGCAGCGCGGGTGCCGCTGCCCGACTTCACGCTGAAGGGCAAGTCGCGCCAGCCTCTGCGCAGCGCGCTGAACCGTGCGGAACGCGAGGGCCTCACCTTCGCCGTCGTGCCGCCCGAGGAGGTTGCTGCCCTGCTGCCGGAACTGGAGACGGTCTCCCGCCTCTGGCTGGAGCAGCACAAGACACGCGAGAAGGCCTTCTCCCTCGGTGCCTTCGAGCCGGACTATGTCTGCGCGCAGCCGGCCGCCGTGGTGCGCGACGGGGAGGGGCGGGTCATCGCCTTCGCCACGCTGCTGGAAACGCCGGCGCTGCGCCGCGAGATGTCGATCGACCTGATGCGTCAGCTCCCCGATGTGCCGCCCGGCACCATGGACTTCCTCTTCCTGCGCCTGATCCTGCGCGCCAAGGAACTGGGCTACGACTTCTTCGACCTCGGTATGGCGCCGCTCTCCGGCCTCGCCGCGCATCGTCTTGCGCCGGTCTGGTATCGCCTGGGCGGGCTGGTCTTCCGCCGTGGCGAGCGCTTCTACAACTTCCGGGGCCTGCGTGCCTTCAAGGAGAAATTCGAGCCGGTCTGGGAGCCGCGCTACCTTTGTACACCGGGCGGGCTCGATCCCTGGGTCGTCCTTGCCGACGTGGCGGCGCTGCAGGCGGGCGGCTTGCGAGGAGTGATCGGCAAATGAAGCGACGCCTGTTGAAGCGACGCCTGTTTCTGGGAGCCGCCGCCGGGCTGGCGCTGGCCCGTCCGGCTTTGGCCCAGCGCGACACCTCCGCCTGGCTGGTCGAGTTGCCCGCCAAGCAGAAGCGGGGCGATGTCTTCGCCATCATCCTTTCCGGCGATGGCGGCTGGCGCGACCTCGACCGCACCATCGGCGGCATCATGCGCGACCGTGGCGTGCCGGTGCTGGGTTTCGACACGCTGAACTGGTTCTGGACCCGCCGCTCGCCCGAGGAAGTGGCGGCCGAGCTGGACCGCATCATCGCCCTCTATGCCGGGAAATGGCAGACGCCCCGTGTCGCCCTGATCGGCTATTCCTTCGGTGCCGATGTCATGCCCTTCGCCTGGAACCGGATGAAGCCGGAGAGCAAGGAGAGGGTGGTGCTGATCTCGCTGCTGGCCTTCGCCAAGGAAGCCGCCTTCGAGATCAAGGTGGGCGATTTCATCGGCATGGCCCGCCCCAGTGCGCTGCCAACGGCGCCCGAGATTCCTGGTCTGCCGCCCGCCCTGGTGCAATGCGTCTATGGCTCGGAGGAGGAGGACGAGACCGCTTGTCTGGCCTTCAAGGACACTCCGGCGGAGATCATCCGCACCAGCGGTGGCCACCATTTCGACGAGGATTATGCCGCCCTGGCCGAGCGCATCCTGGCGCGGCTGCCGAAGCCGGCCGGCTAGAGCAGATCCCGCTCGGGTGGACTCACCCGAGCGGGTGAAGATGCTCATAAAACGACGACCTGGCGCATTTCGCGTAAGCCTGGGCGAACGGGAAATGCGCTAGGCTGGCGCCACGGCGCCGGCGCGGTCATGATGCGCAGATGTCCCGCCGCCCGGTGGAAATCACGCCCGACCTGCTGCTCCGCGCCTATCGCGCCGGGCTCTTCCCAATGGCCGAGTCGCGTGCGGGGAAGCGGCTTTACTGGCTGGACCCAGAGCTGCGCGGCATCCTGCCGCTGGATGGCTTCCATCTGCCGCGGCGGCTGCGCCGCACGGTGCTGTCCGGCGCCTTCACCGTCACCGCCGATGCCGATTTCCCGGGCGTGATCGCCGGCTGTGCCGCACCCGCTCCGGGGCGGGAGGACAGCTGGATCAATCCGGAGATCGAGCGGCTGTTCACCGAACTCTACCGGATGGGCCATGCCCATTCGGTCGAGGTCTGGCGTGAGGGCGAGTTGCTCGGTGGCCTCTATGGTGTGGCACTGGGGGGGGCCTTCTTCGGCGAGAGCATGTTCAGCCGGGCGCGGGACGTTTCCAAGGTGGCGCTGGTGCATCTGGTGGCGCGGCTGCGCCTCGGTGGCTTTACCCTGCTCGATACCCAGTTCATCACCGAGCATCTGGCGCAGTTCGGCACGCTGGAGATTTCGCGCGCCGAGTACAAGCGGCGGCTGGCCGAGGCGTTGAGCATGCCGGCCCGGTGGCTGGCGGCGCCGGAAGGGCTGGAAGAGGCGATCCGCGTGATGCGGGATTGAAAAAAGCCAGGGGAAGGAATTCCCCCGGACCCCCATCTTCTCTCTGTCAGTTTGGGGCAGCGCGGGCCGCCAGCACAGGAACTCGAAGAAAAAAAGGGCCTGGGGGACTGTCCGAGGCAGTGCCTCGGACCCCCCAGCCTTTTCTCCTCAGTTGCGTGTCGGCGAGGCCCAGAGCAGGTCCTGCTCCGGCAGAGGCAGTTCCTCCAGCTCGGCCAGGAAGCTTTCGGCCCAGCGGGTGGCGGTCTGCTCTTCCAGGCCGCGCATCATGTTCTCCCAGCGCTCCTTGCGCTCGCCGAGCGGCATCTTCAGAGCCTTGTCGAGCTGTTCCGCCACCGCCACGGCATCCAGCGGATTGACCAGCAGGGCACCGTCCATGCTCTCGGCGGCCCCGGCGAATTGCGACAGCACCAGCACGCCGGGGTCCTCCGGGTCCTGCGCCGCCACATATTCCTTGGCTACCAGATTCATGCCGTCGCGCAGAGGCGTGACCAGCCCGACCCTCGCCACCCGATAGAAACCGGCCAGCGTGTCCCGCGCCACGGCGCGAGCGACATAGCGCATCGGGGTCCAGTCGAATTCGGCATAGTCGCCGTTGATCCGGCCGGCGAGCTGGTCCAGCTCCCGCCGCAGGTTGCGGTAGCTGGCCACCTCGTTGCGGCTGCGCGCCGCCACCTGGAGATAGGTGACGCGGTTCAGGTGCTCCGGGTAGTTGGCGAGCAGGGCGGCGAAGCCGCGCATCCGGTGCGGCAGGCCCTTGGTATAGTCCAGCCGCTCGGCGCCGACGATCAGCGATCGGTCGCCCATGCTGGCCATCAGGCGCTGCGTGTCCGGTCCATAGGCCGCCTTGCGGGCGATGGTGGCGAAGCCTCGGGTGTCGATGCCGATGGCGTGGGCGGAAAGTTGGGTCCGGCGCATCACGCCGGCCACCTCTCCGCGCACACCCCCGGTCGCGTCCGGGGTGAGGCCCAGGCCTTCCTGGAAGCAGTTGATCAGGCCGCCGAGGTCGCGCTTGGTCTGCACGCCGACCAGATCGTAGGCCAGCAGATCTTTCAGCAGCCGCTCGGCGTCCGGGAGCGCGGAGAGCACCGCGAAGGGCGGGAAGGGGATGTGCAGGAAAAAGCCGATGCGCTGCTTGGCCCCTAGTGCACGCAGTTCGGCCGCCATCGGGATGAGCTGGTAGTCGTGGATCCAGACGGTGTCCTCGGGCCCGAGCAGCGGCATCAGAGCGCGCGCGAAGTCGCGGTTCACCTTGTGGTAGGCGGCAGCCTCCTGGCGGTCATACTCCATCAGCCCCAGGCGGAAGTGGAACAGCGGCCAGAGGGTGTTGTTGGAATAGCCGGCGTAGAAGCCCTTGTGGTCGGCCTCCGCGATGTCGATGGTCGCATAGTCGATGCCGCCCGAGCGCACGCGGCGCGCTTCCGGGCTGGGCTCCTTGCGGGTCTCGCCGCTCCAGCCGAACCACAGGCCGCCGCTGGCCTTCAGCACGTCCTTCAGTGCGACCGCCAGGCCGCCGGCAGCGGGTTCGCCGCGCCGCGGCATGGCGACACGGTTGGAGACGACGACTACCCGCCCCACAGACCGTGCTCCCACGAACGGCTCAAACGCATCGCCGATAGAATCAGACCAACATGGGAGTAGGTCTGAGGGAAGTTCCCCCAAAGATGATTCCGCGTCGGATTCAAATCCTCCGCTAGCAGTCCCAGGTGATTCCGGCACGATAGAATGCTCCCGAACATCAGGCGTGCCTCCTCCGTGCGACCTGCAGCGGCGAGGGCGTCCACGTACCAGAACGAACAAACAAGGAAGGCGGTTTCAGGTTTCCCGAAATCATCGGACATATCGTAACGGTGCAGGAAGCCATCCCGCAGCAGGCGCCGCTCGACGGCATCGAGCGTGCCGAGGAAGCGGGGGTCATTGGCGGGAATGAAGCCGATCTCCGGTAGCAGCAGCAGCGCGGCATCCATGCCGTCGCTCTCGAAGCTCTCGACGAAGCTGTTCATCTCAGGGCGGAAGGCGCGCTCGCAGATCACCCCGTGCAGCTCCCGCGCCGCTCGGGCCCAGCGTTCGGCGCGCTCCGTCAGCCCGAGATGCCGGGCGATGCCGGACAGTCGCGCCATGCCCGCCCAGCACATGGCGGCGGAAAAGGTATGGGTGCGTGCGCGGCCGCGATATTCCCAGATGCCCGAGTCCGGTGTCAGGGCACGCGCCTCGGCCTGCTCGCCCAGCGTCTCCAGCAGGCGGAACAGCGACTCGCCGGCCGGGCGGGGCAGGCGCTGGTCGAAGAACATCTGCGCCGCCGCCATGATGACGGAGCCATAGACGTCGTTCTGCACCTGGTCCGCCGCCTGGTTGCCGACCCGCACCGGCCCCATGCCGAGGAAGCCGGGCAGGGCTTCCTCGATGCGCTCGGGCATGGCGAGCGAGGGCACCAGCGGATAGCAGGGCTTCAGCACGCCGCCGGGCGAGATCGCCACCACGTTGGTGACGTAGCGGATGTACTCCTCCATGGTGCGGGTGGTGCCCAGGCGGTTCAGCGCCTGCACAGTGAAGAGTGCATCCCGCAGCCAGCAGTAGCGGTAATCCCAGTTGCGCCCGCTGTCCGGCGCCTCGGGGATGGAGGTGGTCAGCGCCGCCACCACGGCGCCGGTTTCCTCGAAGGTGCAGAGCTTCAGCGTGATGGCGGCGCGGATCACCGCCTCCTGCCACTCGAAGGGCAGATGTAGGCCACGCGTCCAGTCGAGCCAGTGATTCTCCGTCTCCCGCAGGAATTCCTCGGCAAGTTCCTCCACCGCCGCGGGAATCGTCTCGTCGGGGCCGAGCAGCAGGGTGACGGGCTGGTCGAGCAGGAAGGGCGCCTCCTCGGCGACGCAGGCCAGTGGCGCATCCGTGGTCAGGCGTAGCGCCGACTCGGTGGAGAAATAGCGCAGGTGGTTGGAGCCGGAACGGCGCTCCGGCACGTCCCGCCCCCAGTTGCCGCGCGGACGGATGCGCAGGCGGATCAGAGGCGTGCCGGAGAGCGGCTCGATCCGCCGCACCAGCATGGGAGGCCGGAAGTTGCGGCCGAAGCGGCGGAAACGGGGCGCGAAGTCGATGATGCGGAGCCGGTTGCCCTGTTCGTCCTCCAGCTCCGTCTCCAGCACGGCGGTGTTGCGGCGATAGGTCTGCCGCGTGTGCCGCAGCCGGACCATCTCGCATTCCATGAAGCCGTCCTGCGGGTCCTCGCCGCCGAGCAGGGCGCAGAAGATCGGGTCGCCGTCAAAGCGGGGCCAGCACAGCCAGGAGCAGCGGCCGCGACGATCGAAAAGGCCGGCGATGATGCCATTGCCGACGGGTGCCAGGTCCAGCGGCTGACTCATGCGGACAGGCTGTCCGCCATCCGCGTGAGCCAGGCGTGCACGGCTGCGGGGCCGGCGAAATCCCGGGGGATTCGATAGCCCGTGCCGCCAAGCGCCTTACAGGCCTCGATGCCGTATTCATCGGTGACGTCATCGCCGATGAACAGCGGCCTGCGCCCGACGAAGGGCGGGTGCTGCATCAGCCAGCGCACCGCCGTGCCCTTGTCGGAACTGCGCGGGCGCAACTCGGCGGCGGCATGGGCCGGCATGACCTGGAAAGCACTGTCCCGCACCAAATCCTCCAGGAAGGCGGTGGCGGCGGGGCCGAGCGTGGGGACGGCGCGGAAATGTAGCACGAAGCCATGCCGCTTTTCCTCCAGCAACAGGCCCGGATGGGCCCGCGCGAAGGCTTCCGCGGCCTCCCGCCAGGCGGCGGGCGGCGAGGGCGGCGGCGGCATGGGCGGGATCTCGGCGGTGGCGCCGGCCCCATCGATGATGGTGCCATGCTCGGCGGCGAAGGCGATGGGGGGCGACTGGGTCAGCCCGCGGGCCACCTCCAGCCCGCGCCCGGTGACGATGGCGACGGCACCGCCGAGCCCGGCGGAAAGCCGTGCGAGCAGGCCGGGCAGATGCGGCGGGACCACTACGGCGTCCGGCCGTGGGGCGATCTCGAGGAGCGTGCCGTCGAGATCAAGGAAGAGCGCGACCTGGCGGTCAGGCAGGGGCGGGGGCACGGGCGGGCCGTCGGGGAGGGCGGTTTGCTCCATGGTCCCTTCGGTATGACCGCCTCCGGCGTGGCAGGGAACCCTCCGCTGCCTTGAAAACGCCGCGAAGCGTCCTTTGTCGGGAAATTGGTCCCAGTTTACGGGGAAAATCTCACGCCATCGTGTTTGCTTCGCCTGGGTAGCGGCTTAGTGGCAATCCAGCACGCGCAGGTCATAGACCGGATGCTCCAGCATGGAGACGCCGGGCGCATTGGCGAACATCCAGCCCTGGAAAACCGGCACCCCGTTGGGATCCTGGCGCGTCTCCATCACCTGCAGCCAGGCGGCGGCATCCGGCACCTCATCGGGTGGCCGGGCATTGCAGGCACGAACCAGGATCTGCAGCGTGCCGAAGCGGAAGGGCTGGTTGAGCGGCACGTCAAGCACGGTGACGCGGGCCGTCACCTTGTCCAGCGCCTGCAGCTTGGCGGTGTTCTTGGGTACCCAGCCCGGGTCCTGCTGCGCCAGGGCCGGGGCGGCGAGACTGGCGCCGAGCAGTAGGGCGGCGGCGAGCCGACGGATCATGCCGCGCCGCCACCCGGGCGCTTCGGGCTCGGCAGGGCCTGCACCAGATCGTTCAGAATGCGGCGCATGGCGGCCTCGTCCACCCCCATCAGGACGGCGTCCTCGAACATGTCGCGCAACACGGTGGCCGCCTCCTCATAGTTCTCGGCCAGGACCTTCAGCTTCTCGCGGCAGGAGACGGGGCGCCCATCGGCGCCCGGCCATTGTGCCGGCGGCGGGAGGCTCATGGCCGCGCGGGCGAGCGGGGCGCCGCGGGGGCCGCCGGCGCTTCCTCGCCCCCTTCCTGCTGGTTGCTGTTGGCGGCGTTCATCTGGGTCACCGAGAAGATGAAGCGGCCCAGCAGCGCCTCCAGGCTGACGGAGGACTGGGTGATGGTGACAGCGTCGCCGTCCTTCAGCATCTCCGTCGAGCCGCCCGGAACCAGGGCGACATACTTGCCGCCCAACAGGCCCTCGGAGGTGATTTCGGCGGAGCTGTCCTTCGGCAGGTCGATTCCCGACTGCAGGCTCAGGCGCAGCACGGCCAGATAGGTCTTGGGGTCAAGGCTCTGCTGGACCACCGTGCCCACCTTCACGCCGCCGATGCGAACATCCGCGCCGGGCGCCAGCCCGTCGATCCGGTCGAACCGGGCCGTCAGGGTCATGCCGCCATTGCTGCCCAGGCTGCGCCCGGACTGCCCGATGGCGAAGACCAGGAAGGCCGCCGCAACCAGCAGGATCAGCGCGCCGGTCGCGATCTCGGCCCAGTTCCGCTGCTGCATCGCCTGCTCAGGCACCGGGCGTCCAGGCTTCGTAGTCGCCGGCCGTGTGCGGGCGGCGGGTGCTGCCGGCACGGCTGTGCGCTGGCGGACGGTAGGCCTGCGGCGTGCCGGTCATGTTCGGGCGCGGCTCCTTCTGCCAGGAATAGAGCTTCTTCTCCGGCAGGGGGGCGTCGGTGAGGTGATGCAGCCAGCAATGCCACTCGGGCGGCACCTTCGTCGGCTCGGGAGCGCCGTTGTACAGGACGAAGCGGCGCTTGCGGCCATAGCCCAGCCAGGACTTCCGGCTCTCCCAGTAGGTGTTGCCGAAGCGGTCGGTGCCGATCTTGCTGGCGGAGAGGCCAGTGGTCAGCCGCTGCAGGAAGGACATGCTCGGTCGGTTCCATCAAGGCTGCGAAGGGGGCTCGCGGGGCAAGCCACGCCTCGCGGGGGAGGGGGAGCGCTCTTGCGGGCGCTTCCTTCGCACATGCGGGGGGCTGGGGGAAGGTGCTCCGGCATCCAACAGCATATTGGGGGAGCCCTTGCCGATTTGCCACCGGATGCGCCTTTCGCGCCACGCGCGCCGGGTCTAGCCTACGCGCATGGCACGCATGGCTGGCACAGCTTGGGAAGGCATCGCGCTGCGGCGCACGCGCGCAGCGGCGGACCCGGACTCCGAACCGCGGAGCGTGGCGCTCCCGGCCGCCTGGGAAGTGGAGGCCGCCGAGGCCCTGGCCTTGTTGGCGCCGGGCGCCGGTCCGGTGGCGCTGCCGAGCCTGATGGAGGGCTGGATCGGCCGGCTGGTCGGGCGCGGGCTGCAGGACGGCCTGCTGGACGCCGCCCAGGCTCCGCGACTGGCCGAGTCGCTGCGGCATTTGGTGCTGTCCCGCCGTGGCGTACCAGGCGCCGCCACCTGGCGCGGCGAAAGCAAGGCCGAGCCGCGCTTCGTGCTGAGCCTGCCGGCCTTCCTGGATGATGCGGGCGGATTCGACATCGCCGCCTATGGCGCGGCGGTGGAGGCCGGGGTGCAGGCTCTGGAGGTGCTGGGCGGCGGCAAGGCCACCCGGCTGCGCCTCGGATTCGCCGACCTGGCCGGGTTGCTCGCCGCGCTGGGCCTGCCCTACGACTCGGAGGCGGCGCGTGACGTGGCTGCTTGCCTCGCCGCCCTGACACGCGGCGCCGCCGAATGCGCCAGCGCTCGAATCGCCGAGCGGCTGGGCGCCCGCGAGCCGGCCGCGCTGCTCTGGCCGGCACCCCCGGCGCGCTGTGCCGTACCCGGACTCGCCGCCGCCGCCCGCCGCGCGCTGGATGCCGCCGGAGCCACCCATGGCCTGCGCCACCAGGGCTGCTTCGTCCTGACACTGCCGGACGCGGCGGAGGCCTTGCTCGGCGCCGAAACCGGCGGCCTCGCCCCCGCCCAGGGCGCTACGCGCTATGTGCAGGCGGCCGATGGCAGCGTGGTGGAACAGCCCACCCGTGCCGCCCGCCGCGCCGAGTCCCTGCATCCCGGCCGCGCCGCCGCCCTGCTGGCACCCGTATCCGACTCGGCACGCGCGGCGATGGAACGCGCCGTCAGCCCCTATCTGCATGCCGCCAGCCCGGCGCCCCTGGCCCGGCCCGAGCCGGCCCGCCCGCTGCCCCCACCGCGCCCCGCCTTGGCCGGCGGCACCGTGTGGAAGGTGGTGGTCGGCGGCCACCGCGTGATGCTGCGTGCGACCGAGGCGCCCGATGGCAGCCTGGCCGAGATCACCCTTTCCATGGGCAAGGAAGGCAGCGGCTTCCGCGGCCTGCTGGACGGCTTTCTGCAGGCCGTGAACATCGGCCTGGCGCGCGGGGTACCGCTCTCGGACTACGTCGCCGCCTTTGCCTATACCCGCTTCGGCCCTTCCGGCGCGGTGGAGGGCGATGGGGAGATCCTCTGCGCCACCTCGGTGCTGGACTGGGCCTTCCGCCGCCTCGCCATCGCGCATCTGGGCGGCGCGGCGGCGCGGCAGCTCTGGCCGGATCCGGCGCTGGAGGATTGTGCCGCGGAGGCGACCGGCACGCCCGCCGACCGTGGGCCGATGCTGCCGCTGAACCTGCCGGAGCAGCCTTCGCCGGCTGCGCGCCGCCGCACTTTCCGGCTGGTCGGCTGAGAGCCTTCCCCGGCGGCCCACCTTTATTTCCTGCCGTTGATCAAGGAGACGCCCCATGGCCGGACGCATCGAAGCGCGCCTCGCCGAACTCGGCATCACCCTGCCCAGCCCGGCCGCGCCGGTCGCCAATTATGTGCCTTTCACCCTCGTCAGTGACGGCAGGCTGGTGGTGATCTCCGGCCAGGTGCCGATGCGCGAGGGCGTGGTGGCCTATACCGGCAAGCTGGGCGCCACCGTCAGCGTCGAAGCCGGGCAGCAGGCGGCGCAGCTCTGCCTGATCAACGTGCTGGCACAGCTCAAGGCGGCCACCGGCGGCGATCTCGACCGGGTGACGCGCGTCGCGCGGCTGGGCGGCTTCATCGCCTGCGCGCCGGAGTTCACGCAGCATGCGCTGGTGATGAACGGTGCCTCCGACCTTGCCGTGGCGGTGTTCGGCGAGGCCGGGCGGCATGCCCGCAGCACCATCGGCGTGCCTTCCCTGCCGATGGACGCGGCGGTCGAGGTCGAGGGAATGTTCGAGCTCGATTGACGCGGCCGGCCCGCCAGCGCCACCTTGCCTGAAGGCGGCCGGGCTGGCGGGCTCATCCATACTCCTTGTGGTTTCCGCATGACGGCGCGTGCGGAGCTTTCGGGGCGATCCAGCCGAGGCGTCGGATCTCGTCGCGCCTGTGCCGCGCGGCGCGCGAAAGAAAGCTGGTCGCGAGATCAAATAGATCCATTTGCGCGCGAAAGTTGCTAAATGAGGGCTGCTGAGGTCGGAGGAATAGACGTTCCGGCTTGACTGTCCCGACGCCACCGCGGTCATGAAAGTGCCACGCGCAATCGCGCGCAGTCGTGATCTCATTTTGGCGAAGCGGCCCCTATAAAGAAGACGCTGCCAAGGGATCCCGCATGGAAACTATCCGCACCAAACTCCGGCCACTGATTTCGGTCGTGGCGCCCTGCTACAATGAGGAAGAAAGCCTGCGCGAATTTCATGCGCGGGCCGCGGGTGCCTGTGGTGCGCTGACCAATTCCTATGAAATCGTGCTGGTCGACGACGGCTCCAAGGACTCTACCTGGAGCATCATCGAGGAACTGGCCGATGCCGACCCGCATGTCGTCGGTGTGCGCCTGTTGCGGAACCATGGCCACCAGCTCGCGGCGACGGCGGGGTTGCATGTCGCCAATGGCGAGCGGGTGATGCTGATCGACGCCGACCTGCAGGATCCGCCCGAGCTGCTGCGGGCGATGATGGCGCAGATGGACGAGGGGGCCGATGTCGTCTACGGCCAGCGCGCCTCGCGCGAGGGCGAGACCTGGTTCAAGCTGGCGACGGCCGGGCTGTTCTATCGCCTCCTGACCAAGCTGACGAGCGTGCCCATCCCGCGCGACACCGGCGATTTCCGCCTGATGAGCCGCCGCGTGGTGGATCTCTTCCTGCTGATGCCGGAGCGGCAGCGCTTCATCCGCGGCATGGTGAGCTGGATCGGCGGCAAGCAGGTCGCGCTGCCCTATGAGCGCCACGCGCGCTTCGCCGGCACCTCGAAATACCCGCTGAGCAAGATGATCCGCTTCGCGGTGGATGCCATCACCAGCTTCTCCACCGTGCCGCTGCGGATCGCCGTGTGGGTGGGGCTGATCACTGCCGGCTTTTCCATGCTGCTGCTGCTCTACGCGCTCTATCAGTGGTCGCAGAACGTCGTCGTCGCCGGCTGGGCCAGCATCATCACCGCCATCGCCTTCCTGGGCGGGCTGCAGATGCTGATGCTCGGTGTCTTCGGCGAATATCTCGGCCGGCTGGTGCAGGAGACCAAGGGGCGGCCGCTGTTCATGGTGAAGTCGATCCGCGTGGGCAAGCAACTGCACGATGTACCCAGCAACTTCTCGCGCCTGGAGCCGGGAATGCGCGACGACGTCGTGGCCACCTGGTCCGGGAACAACTGAGTGCCGGCACGACTCCGCTCCGCCATCGCCGCAGGCGCGATTTCCCTTGGTGGCGATTCGCCCCGTGCCGTCCGTTTGCGCGAGATGCTGCTCTTCGCCAGCGTGGGCGTACTGAACACGCTGGTCGATCTCGCCGCCTTCACCGCCCTGGTGTCGCTGACGGCGGTGCCGCCGCTGCTGGCCAATACGATCAGCTACGCGCTCGGTGCCCTCAACAGCTACCTGATGAACGGCAAGGTCACTTTCCGCAGCCGGGGCGTGCAGCTGGCCTCTTGGCAGCGGGTCGGCCGCTTTGTCGCCGTTAACCTCGCCTGTCTTCTGGTTTCGCTGCTTTCGCTCGCCGCCCTCTCAGGCGTCATGCCGCTGCTGGCCGCCAAGCTCGGCTCGGTGGTGGCGACCTTCGCCTTCGGTTACGTCCTCAACAGTCTCGTCGTTTACGGTTCGCGGCCGCAGGGCTGAACCGCCGGCGACGTCCGGAGTCTCTTGATGCGCCCTCTTGGTGGGTTGACGCGCAGCGGCCTGCTCGCGCTTTTCGCGGTGATGCTCCTCGTGCCGCTGATCCTGGCGCCGATGCCGCTGCTGGGGGACTTCCCCAACCATGCGGCGCGGCTCTGGCTGCTCGGCGGCGGCATCGAGCAGATGCCGGACATCTATGGCGCCGACTGGTCGCGTGCCTTCACCAATATCGGCGGCGACCTCATTGCGCGCGGGCTGGCCGGCTGGGTCTCCGGCGACCATGTCGCGCAGGGCATCCTGGCCTTCGCCATCATCGGCCCGCCGCTCGGCTGCCTGCTGCTGAACTGGCGGCTACAGGGCTGGAACGTCTGGCAGTTCGCCCTGCCGGCCCTGGCCTGGACGCAGACGCTGATCTTCGGCTTCATCACTTTCCAGATGGGCCTCGCCATCGCGCTGATCCTGGCCGCGCTCGATGCGGCCATGCGGCCCTCCGCGCTGCGCTGGGTGGTCCGCCTGGCCTGCAGCGCCGTGATGCTGGTGGTGCACCCCTTCGGGTTGCTGTTCTACGCGGCGCTGCTCGGCGGGCTGACCATCGGACCCCGCATCGGCGACCTCTTCGCCTCGCGCGGCGCCTTCCGGCGCTTTCTCGGCTCCGGGCTGCTGCTGGTGGTGGTCTGCGCGCTGCCGGTGGCCGTGCTCATGCTGGCCGCTTCGCATCTTCCCGGTGAGGATCTCGCCGTCGGCGGCCCCGGCACCGTCTGGAACCCGGGCGTGGTCAGCCGCATCGCGGCGCTGATGTCGCCGGTGCGCACCTATGCGATCTGGTTCGACGGGCTCTTCGTGCTGCTGCTGGCGCTGGTGCCCGCCTATGCGCTGCTGCGGCGGCGCCTGTGGTTCCATCACGGGCTGCTGGCCGTCGCCATCATCCTGGGCATCGTCTCGCTCTTCATGCCGACCGCGATGGCGGGCACCAGCGCGATCGAGCAGCGCCTGCCGATCATGGCGCTGCTCACCCTCGCCGCGTCCATCCGCATCGACTTCGACCGCCGGCCGGTGCTGGTTGGCGCCGCGGTCGCGCTGGCGGCGCTCAGCGCGGTGCGCACCTTCGACGTCGCCCTCCATTGGGCCGGTGGCGCGCGGGACATCGCCGCGCTTGAAAGGGTGCTGGCGCAGCTGCCGCCGCACAGCTTCGTCCTGCCCCTGCAGCATGAGGCGCCGCGCGAGGCCATGCGTTCCGCGCCGCTGGGTCGCTACTTCACGGACACGACGCCGGCCTATACGCAATCCGGCGCGCTGGCGACGCTGCGGCGGCAGGCCTTTGTCCCGAATCTCTTCTCGGCGCGCGGCAAGCAGCCGCTGGTGGTGCTGCCCCCCGCGAGCGAGATCGCGGTGCCGGAAGGCGAGATCGCCTCGGTGCATGCCCTGAGCGACCCCGACTACCCGCTGCCGCGGAGCCAGGCTTATGTGCGGCACTGGCGGAACCGCTTCGACTATGCCCTGGTGCTGAACGCTGACATGCCGGACCTGCGCGGGCCGGTGACGCTGCCCGAGGGGGTCGAGGTGGTGGCCGACGAGGGCTTTGCGCAGCTCCTGCGCCTGCCGCGTGCCCGGGTGATGAGCCGGTTACCCTGAGGCCGCCCGCCGGCGGGGGCTGGGCGTGCCTTCTCCCCGCCGCCGCCGATCCTTACATGCGGTGACCGGGTACTGGGGCGGAGGATCATGGCGGCAGGGATAGGGATGGAGCGGATCGGGCACAGCATCGCCCGAATCACCAGCGAGGCGGAACGCGCGCTCAACGAAACCACGCTTCGCGTCGCCATCACCGGTCTCAGCCGCTCGGGCAAGACGGTGTTCATCACCTCGCTCATCGCCAACCTGCTGGCGCTCGGGCGCGGGCGGGACGCACTGCCGGCGCTGCGGCGGCAGCTCGCGGCGGCCGGGACGCGCATCGAGGCGGTGCGCCTGGAGCCTGCGGGCACCCAGGCGCTGGACTGGTTCGACGCCGCCGACAAGCTGCGCGACCTGGCCGGCGCCGATCCGCACTGGCCGCCGCGCACCAGCGATCTCGCCTCCGTCAGCCTGACCCTGGTGGTGGCGCGGCACGGCCATTTCGGCCGCTGGCTGCCGCCGCGCCGGGTGCGGCTGGAACTGCTCGACTATCCCGGCGAGTGGCTGCTGGACCTGCCGCTGCTGGATGAGGACTACGCCGCCTGGTCCGCGCAAACACTGTCCCTGCTGCGCCAGCCGCCGCGCACGGCCTTGGCCGGCGACTTCCTCGCTTTCCTGGCCAGCCTCGGCGCGGCCGCCCCGGCGGAGGAGGCGGTCGCCCGGCGCGGCTTCATGCTCTATCGCGACCTCCTCGTGGCGTTGCGCGACCGGCTCGGACTGCGCTGGCTGCAGCCCGGCCGTTTCCTCGTGCCGGGACCGAAGGGCGACAGCCCGATGATGTGGTTCTTCCCGCTGGAAGGGGCCGGCGCTCCGGCGCCCGGCTCGCTACGCGAATTGCTGGCCCGTCGCTTCGAGGCCTATCGCGACGACATGCGGCGCAGCTACTTCGACCCCTGGTTCGCCCGCTTCGACCGGCAGGTGGTGCTGGTGGATGCGCTCGGCGCGCTCTGCGCCGGGGAGGGGGCCTTCGAGGATGCACGGCAGGCGGTGGCGCAGATCGCCCGTGCCTATGACGCGCGCTCCCGCTCCCGCTGGTTTCGCCTGCCGACGCTGAAGCGCGTGGCCTTTGTCGCCACCAAGGCCGATTATGTGCCGGAGTCGCAGCGCCCCGCTTTCGAAAGCCTGTTTCGCGGCATGGTCGGCAGCGAGGATGGCGGGTGGGCGGTAAATCATTTCGCCCTTTCGGCCCTGCGCTGCACAGAGGAGGGTGGCAGCGCGACAGGGGAGGCGCCGGTCGTCTACGGCGTGCCGCTGGGCGAGGTGCGGCGGCGCCCCTTCCGCCCGGGCCATATCCCAGCCGCGCCCCCGGCGCCCGGCGACCCATTCTGGCAGCGGCCCTATTTCGCCCTGCCGATCTTCCGCCCGCCGGTCGTGGATCCCGAGGGGCGTGAGGGGCTGCCGAATCTGGGGATGGACCGCCTGCTCGCCTGGCTGCTGGAGGACGCGCTATGACGGAAAAGTTTGGCGGAAAGAATTCCCCCAAATCCTCCCCCTGGCCCCCATCTTCTTTCTGTCAGAAAGAAAAGAAGAGGGGTCCGGGGAGAATTCCTTCTCCCCGGTCTTGCGCCCGATGAGCATGGATCCTGGCTGGGCCGACGAGCCCTCGCGCCCCACCAAGACCGTCGATTCCTCTCTCGGCCCGGCCCTACTGGAGCCGGAGGCGGGCGGGCTGATCCGGCATGGCGCCCCGGCCGATCTCGCCTTGCCGGAGGCCGCGGCCAAGGGGGCCGGCTGGCTGGCCTCCTTCGGCACCTTCAGCGCGGCAGCCGCCTTGCTGGTGCTGGGCAGCTTCGGGCTCGGCCTGGGGCTGATGCTGGACGATCTTTTCACCGCCTCGCCCGTGCTGGGCTGGCTCGGCGGGGCGCTCGGGGCCGGCGTCGGTGGGCTGATGCTGGTGGGGCTCGGCCGCGAATGGCGGGCCCTGCGCCGGCTGGATGCGCTGGATGACTTGGCCGAGGCGCTGCGCGACACGCCGGACGGTGTCCCGCCTCCCCGCGCCCTGCTGCGCTGGGCCGAGGGGGTGGCGCAGCGGTTGCCGGAGGCCGCGGCGGCAGTGGCGGAGCTGCATCGGGCCGGGACCATGGCGGAGGCGCGCGGCCTGTTGGCCACTGGCCTCCTGCCCGTGCTGGATGCGCGGGTGCGGGCGCTCGGCTGGCAATCGGCGCGGCAGGTCTTTCTCACCGCGGCGGTGCTGCCTTCGCCGGCGCTGGATGCCGGGGCCATGGCGCTGATCGGGTTGCGGCTGATGCGGCAGGTGGCGGTGCTGCATGGGGTGCGGCCGGGGGCGGCGGTGCTATGGCGCCTGCTGCGACGCCTTGCCCTTTCCGCCGGCCTGACCGCAGGGGCCGACCTGGTGGCTGAGGCGGGGGTGGAGCAGTTCGTCGAGGGTCATGCGGCGAAGCTGGCGGGTGGCGCGGCGGGAGCGGCGGTGGCGGCGCGCCGCATGCTGCGGCTGGCCGGCGCCACGGCGGAGTGCTGCCGCCCGACACGCGCGATCCGCTGAAAGCGGAGCCTGCAGGCTCCCGCCTCTCCAGGGAATGGCGGGGTTCGGGGTGACACTGTCACCCCGGCGGGGTTCCCAAGGGACCAATGGGGGCAGGGCCCCTGGCCCCGGCCGGGGTTTCGGGAGGCGCTCGTGACACGATCTTCATCCTCCTGGGTGCCTTCCTTCAAAGGACTGTCCCTCTTCATTTTTCGTGCTCGGCAACCCGCCTTCCTCCAGACCGGGCGACCTCATGCTGCACCGCACCCTTGCGCCGCGGCGCCGGCACCGCACATGCTGGGCATCATGCCGGATGGTGAGCCCCAGGAACTGACGCTGCGCCTGCATTCCTCCATCGCGGGAATCACCGCGGCCGAGTGGGATGCCTGCGCCGGCGCCGACAATCCTTTCGTCGGCCATGCCTTTCTCGCGGCGCTGGAGGAAAGCGGCTCGGCCGGGCCGCGCACGGGCTGGCTGCCGCAGCACGCGGTGCTGCGCGACAGCGCGGGGCAGCTGGTGGCGGTGGCACCGGCCTATGTGAAGAGCCATTCCTACGGCGAATACGTCTTCGATCATGCCTGGGCGCATGCGCTGGAGCGCGCCGGCGGACGCTACTACCCGAAGTTGCAGGTGGCGGTGCCCTTCAGCCCCGTACCGGGGCCGCGCCTGCTGATCCGCCCGGAGTCCGGCATCGGCCCGGCGGCTCTCGGCGAGGCGCTGGCGCAGGCGGCCGGGCAGCTCGGCTTCTCCTCGGCGCATGTCACTTTCTGTACCAGGGCCGAATGGGAGGCGCTGGGTGAGGCCGGCTGGCTGCAGCGGCTCGGCACGCAGTTCCACTGGACCAATGCGGGCTATGGCAGCTTCGAGGATTTCCTCGGCGCCCTTTCCAGCCGCAAGCGCAAGCAGTTGCGGCGGGAGCGGCGGGAGGCTCAGGCCGCCGGCCTGACCTTCCGCACCCTGCGCGGCGCCGAGATCACCCGCCGCCACTGGGCGGCCTTCCATCGCTTCTACCTGGACACGGTGGACCGCAAATGGGGTAGCGCCTACCTGAACGCGCGCTTTTGGCCGCTGCTCTCCGAGCGGCTGGGCGACCGGGTGGTGCTGATGGTGGCCGAGCGCGACGGCGAGCCGGTGGCGGGGGCGCTCAACCTGATGGGGCAAGATGCGCTCTACGGTCGCAACTGGGGCACCACGGTGGAGGCGCCCTTCCTGCATTTCGAGCTATGCTATTATCAGGCCATCGAATTCGCCATCGCCCATGGGCTGAAGCGGGTCGAGGCGGGGGCGCAGGGGCAGCACAAGATCCAGCGCGGCTACCTGCCGGTGCCCACCTATTCGGCGCACTGGATCGCCCATCGTGGCCTGCGCCGCGCCGTGGCTGAGTTCCTGGAGGCGGAGCGCCCAGCCATGCAGCAGGAAATGGCGGAACTGGCCGAAAGCTCTCCCTTCCGGGTGGAAGACTGAGCAGGCGCAGCGCGGAAGACGGGAGTGCCGACCCGCCCGCGGGAGGGGTGCTTCCCCCGGGCCGGCGCTTAGCGGATAAAGGACGTCAAGACTGCCCTTCCACCTCTCCACGCAGGAAATACAACGTCGTGGCGCGCTGGCCGGGCCCGGGATTCAGCAGACGGAGCTGCATCAGCTCCCCCTCGGCGCTTTCGAGCTTCCACCGGCTGGCCCGGAAGACGGTCATGCAGTGGCCGTCCCGATGCGCCTGCGCCAGGGCGCGCGGGTCGGTCTTCTCCGCACTCCGCAGGTCGCGTAGTTGCCGGAGCGCCTGGGGATCGGCGCAGCCGACCGTGCCATCGGACGCGACACGGTAATCGGCGGCCTGCGAATCGCCTTCCGTCCCCCTGCCCTTGGCTGGCTCCGCTTCGGAGCGGCCAGGCCGGCGCTGCCTGGACCCCGGATCGGCACTGGAGGGGCTGCCCGAATGCCAGCTTGGCAGGTAAGACCCACCCTGCTGAAAGGGCGGGGTGGCGCAGGACGCCAGCAGAACTGCCAGGATGATTGTTGGTTGAAGGCGCATTATAACCAGTGGTTGCAAGATCTGCGGGATGTCCGCCGGCAGCCTCCGGCGCCAGCAAGACGTAGCAGCATAATGAGGTGTGCGGGAAATGGGATTTGGGCTTGGGCAGCTTTTCGGCGTTGGGCGGGGAAGCCGGATCGTGGCGGCCCTGGCGGCCTGCGCCGCGGTGGCGGCCATGGCCCTGGCCCTGCTGCTGCCCGATCCTTCCGGTGAGGACGATGCCACGCGGCGTGCCAAAGCCGTAGCGGAGGCCAGCCGCATCCTCGCGACGGCGGTTGACGCGGAGCTGGAGCATCGCGCGCAGATCCTCGTTGCCCTGGGCGCCTCGCCCGTGCTGGACCGTCCGGGCGCCGACCTGCAGACGCTCTACGGCCATGCGCTGGCGGCCGCCGGCGTGATGGAGGCGCCCGTCATCCTGGCCAATCTTTCCCTGGCGCAGCTGGTCAATACCAATCTTCCCTTCGGCTCGTTGCTGCCGGCGCTGGAGGATGCCGCGCCGGCTCTGCGTGCGCTGGAGACGGGGGAGGTCACCGTCATGACCTCCTCCCCTGCGGAGGCTCCCGGCGCGGCACGGATCGTCCTCGCGGTGCCGGTCAAGCGCGCACAGCAGCGCATCGCCGTGCTGATCACCGAACTCCAGCCGGAGACGCTGGGGGCCGTGCTCGATTCCAGCCTGCCGGCCGGTATGGCCGCGGCGCTGGTACAGCCGGACGGCCAGCGAGTCGTCACGGCCACGCGCCTGCCCTTTCCCGCCGAGGTCGCCCGGCCGGGACCCGGCGCGGTGGAGGATGGCCGAACCTTCGCGCAGGCGGCGCAGCCGCTGCGGATGGTGCCGGAATGGCGCGTGGTGGTGGTCCGCCCGCCGGCCGCCGATGAGGCGGGCTGGGCGGTAGCGCCCGCGCGCCTCGCGATCGCCGGGCTGGCGGGACTGGCGGCCTTGCTGATGGCATTCCGGGCGCTGCGGGGCGAGGCGGGCGGGGTGGAACCGCAGGCCGCGCAGCGCGAGGCGGAGGCGCTGCGCGCCCTGTCCGAGCTGAAGGTGCTGCACAACACCATTCCCGTGGGGCTGGGGCTGCTCAGCCGCGACTTCCGCTTCGTCTCGGTCAATGCCCGGCTGGCGGCGCTGTCCGGCCTGCCGCCCGCGGAGCATATCGGGCGCCCGCCCTCCGCGCTTCTGCCCGCCCCGCTCTGCGAGCCGATCGAGGATTCGCACCGAGAGGTGCTCAGGACCGGAAAGCCGGTGCTGGATGTGCCGATGACGGCGGAGGCCCCGGGTGCCGTGCGCAACCTGCGGCATTTCCGCGCCAGCTTCCACCCGATCGAGGATGCCGAGGGCCGGATCGAGGGGGTGGGCATGGCGCTACAGGATGTCACGGCGCGGCTGCGCGCCGAGGCGGGACGCGACCTGCTGGTCCGGGAGCTGAACCATCGCGTCAAGAACACCCTGACCGCCGTGCAGGCCATCATCGACATCACCCTGCGGCGCAGCGAAGGGGACCCCGCACGGATGAAGGCGGTGCTGCGGGCGCGCCTGCAAGCCATGGCGCGTGGCCACGATCTCCTGACGGCGCATCACTGGGAGGCCACCGAGCTTTCCGACGTGGCGCAGGCCGCGCTGGGCCCCTGGCTGAACGAGACGCCGCCGCGCCTGTTGCTGGACGGAGCGCCTGGCGTCCTGCTGCGCCCCAGCCAGGCGCAGGCCATCGTCCTGGCGCTGCACGAGCTGGCGACCAACGCCACGAAATACGGTGCCTTCTCCCGTGAGGAAGGGCGGGTCCTGCTGCAATGGCAGACCGACTCCGCGGGCTGGACGAGCCTGCACTGGACGGAGCGCGGCGGCCCACCGGTGGTCCCGCCCCCGGACAGCCGGCGCGGCTTCGGGTCACGCCTGTTGCAGCGCGCGCTGGCCCCGGATCTCGGCGCGGGGACGGAGGTCGCGATGGTCTTCGCGCCGGAAGGCCTGCAGGCGCGGGTTCGCTTCCGGGCTGCCAGCGCGCCGGGGAAGGTCGCGGAAGAGGTTCCGCTACTGGAGGCGACGGAACCGGCCCCGGACGGAAGCCGCCAGTCCGCGCCCGATCTTCTGGGCTAAGGGCGGCCGCGCCCCCCTGACCCCTTCGCAATGGCTGGCGCGAAGGGGCCAGGGGCGCCGCAGGTCCGCGCGCCCGGACCGCTCAGACGGGAGCCGCCCGAGTGGTCTCCGTCCTCAGCCCGCCAGCGCCTTCACGAAGACCGCCGGGTCCACATTGCCGCCGCTGAGCACCACGCCCACGGTGCGGCCGCGCGCCGGGATCTTGCCGGCCAGCAGGGCGGCAAGCGCCACGGCGCCGCCGGGCTCCACCACGATCTTCAGCGCCTCGAAGGCCAAGCGCATGGCGCGGAACACCTCATCCTGCGTCACCGCCACGCCGCCTTTCAGCCGCGGCTGGTTCACCGCGAAGGTCAGCGCGCCCGGGCGCATGGAGAGCAGCGCGTCGCAGAGCAGCGCGCCCTTGCCGTCATTGGCGATGCGCTCCCCGGCGGCGAGCGAGCGGGCGGTGTCGTCCCAGCCCTCCGGCTCCGCCGCCCAGACCTCGGTGCCAGGGGAGGCACCCTCGATCGCCAGCGCGCAGCCGGCGATCAGCCCGCCACCGCCGGTGCAGACCGCCAGTGCGTCCATCGTCAGGCCGGCATCGCGGGCATCCTCGGCCAGTTCCAGTGCCAGCGTGCCCTGGCCGGCGATGACGTCGGGGTGGTCGAAGGGCGGCAGCACGGTGGCGCCGCGCTCCTCGGCGAGCCGCTGCGCCAGCGTCTCGCGGTCGGTGCTGGCGCGGTCGAAGAAGGTGATCTCGGCGCCCCAGCGGCGGGTGCTCTCCACTTTGATGGCCGGCGCATCCTGCGGCATGGCGATCAGCGCCTTCACCCCCTCGGCCGCGGCGGCGCAGGCCACCGCCTGGCCGTGATTGCCAGAGGAATGCGTCACCACGCCGGCGGCGCGCTGCTCCGGCGTCAGCTTCAGCACCGCATTGGTGGCGCCACGGAACTTGAAGCTGCCGGTGCGCTGCAGCGGCTCCGGCTTCACCAGCACGGTGCCGCCTACAAGGTCATCCAGCAGCTTGTGGCGCAGCATCGGGGTGCGCACCACGCGGCCGCGCAGCCGCTCGGCGGCGGTGCGGACATCGGCATGGGCTGGGAGTGTCATGGCGTTCATCGGGCACCTCCGCGGCTGGGCCGGACCTGCCCGGCGGCGGTCAGCCTCGCCCTCCGGCCGCCCTTCGGCAAGCCCTTTGCCGCCATGCGGCCGAGCGGGGGAGTGGACGCTGAATTCACGGGGCATAACGTTGCATTTATGCGACGAATCGCCTGGTGGGCCACCTGGGCCGCCGCATGGTGTGACGGATAAAAAAACCGCAAGGATAGGCGGAATACGCAGGAACCGTTGCAAGACATAGGTCGCAACGCCTAACGTTCAGGATGCAACGAGTGGCCATAAGGCCCAAGGCGACGCATGTCGCCCGTGCTGAGGAGGTTTACGGATCATGGAAGGCAACGGGTTCTCCCGTCGTACCGTGCTGCGCGCCGGCGCCCTGGGCGCTGTGGCCAGCGCCCTGCCCCTGGTGAATGTGCATGGCCAGAACGCCGGTGGTAAGCTGGTGCTGGGCCTTTGGGACCACTGGGTTCCCGCCGGCAATGACGCCATGCGCAAGATCGTCATGGAGTGGGGGCAGAAGAACAAGGTCGAGATCGAACTCGATTTCATCACCTCGGTCGGCAACAAGAACCTGTTGACCATCGCAGCGGAATCGCAGGCGCGGCAGGGGCATGACGTGCTCTCCTTCCCGACCTGGGAAGTGCGCGCCAAGGCCGACCTGCTGGAGCCCATGGACGACGTGATGGGCCGGCTGCAGCAGAAGTACGGCGAGCTGAACCCGATCACCGAGTATCTGGCGAAGGTCGAAGACAAGTGGCGCGCCGTGCCGGCCATCTCGGGCAGCCAGAACAAGCCCGCCCTCGGCCGCTTCGACCTGCTGAAGCAGCATGCCGGGCTGGACGTGCAGGCGATGTATCCGGCGGCCGACAAGGTCGGCCCGGGCGCCGACGACTGGACCTGGGACACCTTCCTGAAGGCGGCACAGGCCTGCCACAAGGCCGGCGTTCCCTTCGGCCTGGCGATCGGCCAGTTTACCGACGCGACCGACTGGATCGGCAGCCTGTTCCAGGCCTTCAACGCGGTGCTGGTCAACAAGGACGGCGACATCACCGTCAAATCCGACAGCGTCCGGCAGGTGCTGGACTATGCGAAACGGCTCTGTTCCGTGCTGCCCGGCGACGTGTTCTCCTGGGATGACGCCTCGAACAACCGCGCGCTGATCTCTGGCAAGTCGGCGCTGATCTTCAACCCGCCCAGCGCCTGGGCCGTGGCCAAGCGCGACGCGCCGGACGTGGCGAAGGAGTGCTGGACCTTCCCGGCGCCGGCGGGCGCCAATGGGCGCTACACGCCCTATCTGCCGTATTTCTGGGGCGTCTGGACCTTCTCCAAGAACAAGGGCGCGGCCAAGGCGCTGATCGAGCATCTCAGCCAGCGCGAGCAGGCGAAGGCGATGGTGGCCGCCAGCGGTGGCTACGACATCCCGCCCTTCGGCAGCATGACCGACTTTGACACCTGGGAGACGGAAGGCCCGCCGAAGGGCGTGGTCTACAACTATCCCGTCCGGCCGCAGCACAATGCGAAGCAGTTCATCGCCTGCTATCCGGCGCCGCCGGAGACCGCCGTGCAGATGTACAACCAGGCCATCCAGGCGAAGATGATCGCCCGTGTGGCGCAGAGCGGCGATTCCATCGACAGCGCCATCTCCTGGGCCCAGGGAGAACTGGAGGGCTTCTCGCGCGGCTGAGCCGCGCCGGAGCGACCGTGAGGATTCGCGCGCGGGAAGGAAGATCTCGCGCGCGCTGCCTTATCTCCCGCCACCGCGAGGGAGCCTGACATGTCCCAAGGCACGCTTTCCGTTCCATCCGCGCCGGCAGCGGTATCGCCGCACAGCACGCTGCGACGGCTGGCGCGACGAAATTCCACCACCGCCTTCCTGCTGACCCTGCCGCTGATCCTGCTGGTCCTCGGGCTGGTGGTCTATCCCTTCTTCTATGCGCTGTATCTCTCCATGCTGAACAAGCGCATGACGAAGTTCATCGGCTGGGAGAACTTCACCTTCCTGTTCTCGCGCCAGACCTTCTGGGACGTAGTGTTCCAGTCGGTGCTGTTCGCGGTCTCGGCGGTGGCAGTGAAGGCGCTGATCGGCTTCATCCTGGCGCATGTGCTGCACGCACTTCCCGCCAAGGGGCAGCGAAAATGGCGCGGCATGCTGCTGGTGCCTTGGGTCATCCCGCCGGCCATTTCGACGCTGGCCTGGTGGTGGCTGTTCGATCCGTCCTACTCCGCCTTCAACTGGGCGCTGGCCGGCATCGGCGTGGACCCCGTGCCCTGGCTCGGCCAGGCCGGCTGGGCGCGCTTCTCGGTCATTCTGGTCAACGTCTGGTACGGTGCGCCCTTCTTCATGATCATGTATCTGGCGGCGCTGAAGTCGGTGCCGGACCAGCTCTACGAGGCAGCGGCGATCGACGGCGCGACGGGCTGGCAGAGGTTGCGTTATGTGACCTTCCCGATGATGCGCAACATCATCTCGATCACCGTGCTGTTCAGCCTGATCGTGACCTTCGCGAACTTCGACATCGTCCGCATCCTGACCAATGGCGGCCCGCTGGATAAGACGCATGTCTTTGCCACCTATGCCTTCCAGGTCGGCATCCAGTCGGGTGATATCCCGCTCGGCGCCACGGTCAGCCTGTTCATGTTCCCGCTGCTGGCAGTCTTCGCCATCTTCATCCTGCGTGGGGTGAACCGGCGCAACAAGGAGATGGCCTGACATGAGCGCCACCACCGAATCCTCCACTTTCGTGCCGCCGGAGCGCAAGCACGGCAGCCTGAGGCGGGAGCGCCGCTGGGCGATGATCGGCGCCTATGTGGCGCTGGCGGTGTTCATCGTGTTCTTCATGACGCCGCCCTTCCACATGCTGATGACCAGCCTGAAGAGCAGTGGCGAGATCGCCGACCTCTCCGGCAATCCGTGGATCGTGCGGCAACCCACGCTGGAGAATTACTGGGAGTTGGTGACGCGGGGCAACTATCTCATCCACTTCCGCAACTCGATCATCGTCACCGGCTGCACCGTCGCCATCACCATGGTGATTTCCACCATGGCGGCCTTCGCGCTGGCGCGGATGAAGTTCTGGGGCAGCGCGACGCTCGCGACCGGCGTGTTCCTGACCTACCTCGTGCCGGAGACGCTGCTGTTCATTCCGCTGTTCCAGATCATCGGCCATCTCGGCCTGTACAACAATCTCTGGGCCATGGTGCTGCTCTTCCCGACGCTGACGGTGCCCTTCTGTACCTGGATCATGATCGGCTACTTCGCCTCGATCCCGAAGGAACTGGACGAGGCGGCGCTGATCGATGGCGCAGGGCACCTGCAGATGCTCTGGAAGATCTTCATTCCCGTGGCGCTGCCCGGCATCCTCGCCGCCATGATCTTCGCCTTCACCGTGAGCTGGGGGGCCTTCATCTATCCCTTGGCCTTCCTGGTCAGCTCGGACCAGATGCTGCTGACGGTGGGCATCGTCTCGGACCTGATCCGGGCGGACACCTTCCAGTGGGGCAAGATCATGGCCGGCGCGCTAATGGCCGCGTTGCCGCCGCTGCTCGTCTATGCCTTCCTGATGGACTACTACATTGCCGGCCTCACCGCCGGCGCGACCAAGGGCTGAGGGCAGATCCCGCCTAGCCGGCAGCGGCCAGGCGGGGGAAGATGCCCGCAAGGACAAAGAGACCTGGGAGAGTTCGAGAATGGCGCAGGTGACACTCCGCAAGGTGGTCAAGGCCTATGAGGGCGGCGTGCAGGCGGTGAAGGGCATCGACCTCGACATTGCCGACCATGAGTTCGTCGTGCTGGTGGGCCCTTCCGGCTGCGGCAAGTCCACCACGCTGCGGATGATCGCGGGGCTGGAGGAGATCTCGGACGGCGAGATCGCCATCGGCGGCCGGGTGGTCAACGACGTGCCGCCGCGCGACCGGGACATCGCCATGGTGTTCCAGAACTACGCGCTCTATCCGCACATGACGGTCTTCGACAACATGGCCTTCGGGCTGATGCTGCGGAAGTTTCCGAAGGACGAGATCAAGCGGCGCGTCGACAACGCCGCCCGCATCCTCGACATCACGCCGCTGCTCGACCGCAAGCCGAAGGCGCTCTCCGGCGGGCAGCGGCAGCGCGTCGCCATGGGCCGCGCCATCGTGCGCGACCCTAAGGTGTTCCTCTTCGACGAGCCGCTGTCGAACCTCGACGCCAAGCTGCGCGTACAGATGCGCACCGAGATCAAGAAGGTGCACCAGACCGTCAAGACCACCACCATCTATGTCACGCACGACCAGGTGGAGGCGATGACGCTGGCCGACCGGGTGGTGGTGATGCATGGCGGCGTCATCGAGCAGGTCGGCCCGCCGCAGGAGCTTTACCACAATCCGAAGACGCGCTTCGTGGCCGGCTTCATCGGCAGCCCGGGCATGAACTTCATCCCCGGCCGGCTGGAGAACGGCGCGGGCGCATTGCGCGTGCATCTGCCGAACGACATCGTGCTGCCGGTACCGGCCGACCGGACTTCGCGCTACAGCGCCTTCGCCGGCAAGCCGATCCTGCTTGGCCTCCGGCCCGAGCACCTGACCGAGGCGAAGAACCTCGACCGCCCCAACGTGGCGCAGCTCACCGCCACGCCGGAGGTGACCGAGCCGATGGGCATGGAGACGCTGGTGCATTTCAAGATGGAAGGCGCCGAGATTGTCGCGCGCGTCGATCCGACCGCCCCGGCGGAGCCGGGCCGGCCGCTGCCGATGGCCGCTGACCTGAACTACATGCACCTCCTCGACCCGCAGACGGGGCGCGTCCTGTGAGCGGGCGCACCGCCTGGATCACCGGTGCCGGCTCCGGCATTGGCCGCGCCGTGGCCGTCGCGCTCGGCCATGCGGGCTGGCGCCTGGCGCTCAGCGGGCGGCGGGAGGCGCCACTGCGCGAGACGGCGGCGCTGCTGCCCGCCGGGGCCGAGCCGCTGGTGCTGCCCGCCGACCTGACCGATGCCGGCGCCGTGGAGCGCGCGGCGCGGGCCGCAGAGGAAGGGCTCGGCGGGCTGGAGCTGCTGGTGAACAACGCCGGCAGCAACGTGCCGCGCCGCCACTGGCACCAGCTTTCCGCCGCCGACGCGGAATTGCTGGTGAATGCCAATCTCACCGCGCCCTTCCTGACCAGCCTGGCGGTGCTGAAGGGTATGAAGGCGCGCGGCGGTGGCCTGATCGTGCAGATCGCCTCGGTCGCCGGGAAGGGCACCTCCGCCGTCTCCGGTCCCGGCTACATCGCGGCGAAGAGCGGCTTCGTCGCCCTCTCCGCCGCGTTGAACGCGGAGAACGGCATCCACAATATCCGCTCCACCTGCATCTGCCCGGGCGAGGTGGCGACGCCGATCCTGGACCTGCGGCCGGAGCCGCCGCCGGCCGAGGAGCGGGCACGGATGCTGCAGCCGGAGGACATCGCCCAGGCGGTGATGTTCGTGGCCGATCTGCCGGACCGCGTCTGCATCAACGAAATCGTCGTGACACCGACCTGGAACCGTTTCCAGGCGCCGCTGGCACAGCAGGTGGCCGCGATGTCCTGAAGGCCCACGCCCGCTGCCGCCAGTACGTGACGGCGGCGGGTCCGGGACCGCTGGAGACTTGCCGATGGCGCGCGCCGGGGCGTGGAAGGCGACAGGCCTTCCCCCGGCCGCACCATCGGTCTTTTCCCGCTCGGGTGGGTTTGCCAAAGCGCCATGCTGCGCCATGCTGGACAGCCCAAGAACACGAAGCGGGAACGCCCATGGATACCCATCCCCCCATGCTGATCGGCGCCGAGGCGCTGGAACGGCTGGTGCGCGACATGTTCGCCGCCGCCGGCTGCGACGCCGCGGAGGCGAGCGACATCGCCAGCCATCTGGTCGGGGCCAATCTGGCTGGGCATGACAGCCATGGCGTGGTGCGGGTGCCGCGCTACATCGACTGGATGCGGGCGGGCTATGTCTTCGCCGGCAAGCAGCCGCAGATGGTCACCGATGGCGGCACCTTCGCGCTGCTGGATGCGCAGTTCGGCTTCGGCCAGAGCGCCACGAAGCGGGCCACCGCACTGGGCATCGAGCGTGCCCGGCAGCACGGTGCCGCGATCATCGCGCTGCGCAACGCCGGCCATGTCGGGCGCATCGGTCACTATGCCGAGCAGGCGCTGGCGGCGGGGTTGATCTCCATCCATCTGGTGAACGTGGCCGGCTCCTCGCTGGTCGCACCCTTCGGTGGCGTGGAGCGGCGCTTCTCCACCGCCCCCTTCGCCATCGGCGTGCCGCTCGAGGGCCGGCCGGTGGTGCTGGATTTCGCCACCTCCCGCGTGGCCGAGGGCAAGGTGCTGGTCGCCTCCAATGGCGGCAAGCCGCTGCCGCCCGATGCGCTGATCGAGCCGGACGGGCGTCTCTCCGGCGATCCGCACACGCTCTATGGCGACTACGAGCCGGTCGGGCCGCGCCTGCCCGGCGGTGGCCGGGGTGCCATCCGCGCCTTCGGCGACCACAAGGGCTCCGGTCTGGCGCTGATGTGCGAACTGCTGGCGGGCGCCTTCACCGCCGGGGGCTGCTCCGGACCGGTCGAGGGACGGACGCGCATCTCCAACGGCCTGCTCTCGATCTATCTCTCGCCGGCGCATTTCGGTACCGAGGCCGAATTCCAGCGCATGGGCCGCGACTATGTGGAATGGGTGGCGAGCAGCCGCCCCGCCGTGCCGGGCGAACCGGTGCTGCTGCCCGGCGAGCCGGAAGCGCGCAACCGTGCCGAGCGACTCGCCAAGGGCATCCCGCTGCAGCCCGACACCTGGGCCGGCATCGTGCAATCCGCCGCCTCGCTGGGCGTGCAGGCGCCGCAGCTGTGAAAAAGGCCGGGGGAAGGAATTCCCCCGGACCCCCATCTTCTTTTTGTCAGTTCGGGCGCGCGCTTTCCGCCAGTGCGGGAAACTCGAAGAGAAAAGAAGGGGGTCTGGGGGGTCCGAGGCACTGCCTCGGACCCCCCAGCCTTTTGTGACGATGAGGCCTATTCTCGCCATCATCCTCGGCTTTCCTGTTGCCCGTGACGATCCCCGATAACCGCCTTCCCGCCGAGCGACCGCGCCTGCGCCGCGCGGCCTTCCTCCTGCTCTGCCTGCTGATCGGCGCGGGGCTCTGGATCCCGCTCTGGCGCAGCCTGGCGCCCGGTGGCTGGACCTTTTGGGAGGGCGTGATCCTCTTCGCCTGGCTGGCCACGCTGCCCTGGACCTGCCTCTGCGCCGCCAACGCTCTGCTCGGCTTCGCCCTGCGCCTCGGCTTCCGCGATGCCGCCGCCGTTGTGCTGCCGCAGCTCCGCCACCTGCCGCCATCACCGCCGGCCCTTCGCACCGCCCTGGCGCTCTGCCTCCGCAACGAGGACATGGCCACGGTGCTGCCGCCCCTGGTGCCACTGCTGGATGGGCTGGAGGCCGCGGGGGCGGGCGACCGCTTCACCCTGTGGCTGCTTTCCGACACCCAGGATCCGGAGCTGGCGGCACGGGAGGCAGCGGCGGTGGCCGCCTTCGCCACGCTGCGGCAGGGCCGGGGCATTCCGGTGCGCTACCGGCGCCGCATGCACAACACCGGCTTCAAGGCCGGCAATGTCATGGAGTTCCTGGACCGCCACGCCGAGGGCCACGAGCTGTTCCTCAGCCTGGACGCCGATTCGGAGATGTCCGCGCCGGCGGTGCTGCGGCTGGTGGCGCTGATGGAGGCGGATCCAAAGCTGGCCATCGTGCAGCAGCTCATCGCCGGGCGGCCGGCGCCTTCGGCCTTCGCCCGCCTGTTCCAGTTCGGCATGCGGGCGGGGATGCGGATCTGGGCCACGGGGCAGGCCTGGTGGCAGCTCGATCAGGGGCCCTACTGGGGCCACAACGCCATCCTGCGCATCGCGCCCTTCCGCGCGCATGCCCGGCTGGAGCCCCTGCCGGATGGCAGGCCCATCCTCAGCCATGACCAGATCGAGGCGGTGCGGCTGCACGCCGCCGGCTGGAAGGTGCGCTGCCTGCCGGCCGAGGAGGGCAGCCTGGAGGGCAACCCGCCCACCCTGCCGGACTTCCTGCTGCGCGACCGCCGCTGGGGTGCGGGCAACATGCAGTACCTCGCGCTGCTGCGCCGGCCGGGCCTGACGGCGATGGGCCGGGTGCAACTGCTGCAGGCCATCCTGCTCTTCGTGGCGGCGCCGCTCTGGCTGCTGCTGCTGGCGGCGGCGGTGCTGAACGCCGCGACCGGCGGCGGTGCCACGACTCCCGCCGGGCCGCTGCTGGCCCTTCTGCTGACCGGCTGGGCGGCGCTGCACGCGCCGAAGCTGCTGGGCTATGCCGAATTGCTGCTGTGCCCCGATCGCGTCGCGCCCTATGGCGGCCGGGCCGCGGTATTGCGAGGCGCCCTGGCCGAGATCCTGTTCACCACGCTGCTCGACCCGGTGACGCTGGCCGACAAGGCGCTGTTCCTGCTGCGCCTGCCCTTTGGTGGCGGCGCCGGCTGGCTGCCGCAGAACCGCGCCGCGCGCGGCATCCGCTGGCGGGATGCCGCCCGGCTGCTCTGGCCGCACACGCTGCTGGGGCTGCTCGGGATGGCGGGGCTGCTCGCCGCCGGCGGTCATGCCTGGGCCTGGGGGGCGCCCTTCCTGCTGCCGTTGGTGGGCGCCATCCCCTTCTGCGTGTTGACCGCTCGGCCCGCCTTCGCCGCCGGGCTGCGACGCGCCGGCCTGTGCCGCACGCCGGAGGAGGAGGGCGTCGCCGGCCCGCCGCCGCATGGCTTCGGCGGCGAGAGGGCGCAGGAGGTCTCCACCGTCCTCCGCGTCTAAGCTGCCTCTCAGGACAGCGGATCGGCGCCGGGAGCCGCCGCGCAAGATTCAGGACGTGTGGTTGCCCGTTGGCAGCGTGGCGGCCTCGGTATGGGGGCGCGGGGTCTGCCGGCGCTGCGCGGCCATCCGCACCCCCGCATTCGCGGCGCCGAAGCCCGAATAGCCGCCGGCCCGCTCGACGACCTCCAGGAAGAAGCGGTCGCGGAAAGCGTGAGTATAGGCGTGGCGGAAGGCGCCGCCCTGCGCGTCCTGGTCGTAGAGCAGGTGCCGCCGGGCCAGCGCGGCAAGCTCGTCGTCAGCTAGGCCGAAGCGGGCGCCCAGGTCCTCGTAGTAGTTCGGCGGGATGTCGAGCAGCGGTGCGCCACGCGCGGCGGCGGCGTCCACCGTGGCCGCCGCATCCGCCGTGGCGAAGGCGATGTGGTGCACGCCGGCACCGGCAAAGGCGGAGACGAAGCGCCCGGTGCCGGTACGGCTGCTTTCGGAGACGTTGAGCGGCAGGCGCAGGCTACCCCCGCCACCGGTGAAGGCGCGGCTGCGCACCAGGCCATAGGGGTCCGGCAGCTCCCAGGGGGTATCCGGCTCCAGGCCGAAGATGGCGCGGTAGAACAGCGCGAAACTGTCCAGCATGCCCGGTGCCAGCGCCTGTGCCACATGGTCCAGGCCGAGCAGCGCGGCGGCGGGCTGCGGTTCCGCCGGTGGCGCCGGCTCCAGGTGGAAGTCGTCCTCCCAGATCGGCCGGGCGCCTGCCGCGGGATCCTCGACGAGATAGATCAGCGTGCCGTCCGGCGCGCGCACCGCCGGGATGCGGCGCTCGCCCTCGCCGGTGCGCTCGCGCCAGACGGGGGCGAGCAGCGCCTCCGCGCGCGCCACCAGCCGCGCCGGGTCATCCACCCGGAAGGCCATGGCGCAGGCCGAGGGGCCAAGCTGCTCGAAGCGCTCGGCGGCGGCGCTGTCCGGCTCGGCGTTCAGGACGAGGTTGGCGCCGCCGTTGCGCCAGAGCTCGACATCCTTCGAGCGGTGCGTACCGGCGCGCCGGAAGCCCAGCGTGCCGAGGAAGGCGCCCAGCTCCTCCCGCGCCGCGCCATTCACCGCGAATTCCACGAACTCGATGCCCGAGAGCGCGGGGAGGGCGGGCAGAGTGGCCTCGCCCACCTGCTCCTCCAGCCGGATCAGGCTGCGCAGCCCGTCGCGGGCGATGCGGCGGGCCGGCGCGGCGCGGAACTCGTCGTTGAAGATCTCCAGCGAGAGCGGCCCGGCATAGCCGGCCTCCAGCACCGCGCGCAGGAAGGCCGGCACCGGCAGCTCTCCCTGGCCGGGGAAACTGCGGAAGTGGCGGCTCCAGGAGAGCGCGTCCATGGAGAGGCGCGGCGCGTCGGCAAGTTGGAGGAAGAAAAGCTTCTCCGCCGGCACCGCCTCCGACAACCCGGCGAGATCGTCGCCCAGGCAGAGGGTGTGGAAGCTGTCCAGCACCAGCCCGAGCGACGGGTGGTCGGCCTGGCGCACGATCTCCCAGGCCTGGCGCCAGCGGTTCACGTGCCGGCCCCAGGCGAGCGCCTCATAGGCGACGCGCAGCCCGCGCCGGGCGGCGCGCTCGGCCATCTCGCGCAGGTCGGCGGCGGCGCGCTCCGGCTCCGGCAGGGCATTGGGCTGGACGTTGCTGCAGACCAGGACGAGGTCGGTGCCAAGCGCCTGCATGGTGTCGAACTTGCGCTCGGCGCGGTCCATGTTGCGCGCGCGCTGCGGCTCCGGCATCGCCTCGAAGTCGCGGAAGGGCTGGAAGATGGCGATCTCCAGCCCGAGATCGGCGGCCATGCGCCCGGCCTCGCGCGCCGAGCCCTCGAAGGTCAGCAGGTCGTTCTCGAAGATCTCCACCGCCTCGAAGCCGGCCGCCGCGGCGGCCTCCAGCTTGTCGGGAAGCGTGCCGGAGAGGCAGACCGTTGCAATCGAGCGCTTCCGAGCCATGGCCGGACCTTTCCACCGTCAGAAATCGAAACAGGCCCGCCCGCCCCGGCCCCGAGGGAAGGGCGGGATAGGCTGGCCGTCACGCCACAGGGCGCCTTCGCCGGCCTCCATGCCGCATCGGTCGTCAGCCCGCCACCCCCGGGGCCCCCGCCGGAAGGCCCAGCAGGGCGCGGGCCTGCCGGGCGGTGGCAACCGGGCGGCCATGCTCCGCGGCCATACGGACGACATGCGTCACCAGCGCGGCATTGCTGGGGGCCAGGGTGTTGCGGTCCATCCGGATATTGTCCTCAAGGCCAGTGCGGCAGTGGCCGCCCATCTCCAGCGCCCAGCTGGCGACCTCGAACTGATGGCGGCCAATGCCGGCGGCGGTCCAGGTGGCGCCGGGCAGCAACTCCTTCAGCTTCGCCACCTCGAATTCCAGGATGTCGCGCCGCGCCGGCAGGGCGTTCTTCACCCCGAAGACGAACTGCACATGTGGCGGCGGCAGGATCAGCCCTTCCGCCACGAGGTTCGCGGTGTTGTAGAGCATCGCCAGGTCGAAGACCTCGATCTCCGGCTTGATGCCGTTGTCGCGCATGGTGATGGCGAGGCTGCGCACGAAATCCGGCGGGTTCTCGTAGACGATGGTCGGGAAGTTCACGCTGCCGGTGGCCAGCGAGGCCATGTCCGGCTTCAGATGCAGCATGGAGCCGCGCGCCTCCAGCGCGCGGCCGCGCCCGCCGGTCGAGAACTGCACGATGATGTCCGGGCAGTGCCTGCGGATGCCCTCCTGGAAGGCGGCGAACTTCTCCGGGTCGGAGGAGGGCGTCTCATCCGCATTGCGGACATGCACATGGACCAGCGCGGCGCCCGCCTCATAGGCGGCCTGGGTGCTCTCGATCTGCTCCGCCACGGTGACCGGCAGGGCCGGGTTGTCCTTCTTGCGCGGCACCGAGCCGGTGATGGCGACCGAGATGATGCAGGGATCCGAGCTGGCCATGGCGCTGCCCTCCTTCGCTCACTCCAGGGTAATGCCGCGGCTCTTGATGAGTTCGCCCCACTTGTTGCTTTCCGCCGTCAGATAGGCGGGGAAGGCTTCCGGCGTGCCGGGCGTGGGCACGATGGCGTTCTGCTGCAGCTTGGCCAGCATCTCCTGGTCCTTCATGGCGGACTGCAGGGCGGCGGCGAGCTTCCGGATGATCGGCTCCGGCGTGCCGGCCGGCGCCATCAGGGCGAAGTCGCTGGTCGCCTCGAAGCCGGGGAAGCCTTGTTCGGCGATGGTGGGGATCTCGGGCGCCAGCGGGTTGCGCTCGGGGGTGCTGACGCCGAGCGCCACGATCTGCCCGGAGGCCATCATCGGCAGGGCCGTCACCGCGTCCACGAAGGCGACCTGCACCTCGTTCGTCATCAGCGCCTGCACCGCCGGGGCGCCGCCGCGATAGGTGACGTTCTGGATCTCGATCCCGGCCTGGCGCAGGAACAGCTCCGTGGCGAGGTGCGCGGAGGAGCCGGCGCCCGATGAGCCGTAGGAGAGCGCGCCCGGCTTCTCCTTCGCCTTGGCCACCAGCCCGGGGATGTCCTTCACGCCGAGCTTCGGGTTGACGCAGAGAAAGATCGGCGAGATGGCGACGCGGCCGATGCCGACGAAGGCCTTCTCGTCGTCATAGCCGCGCTGCGGGAAAAGGTGGCGCGACATGGCATAGGTGGAGTTGACGCCGAGCAGCAGGGTATAGCCATCCGGCTTGGCGCGGGCCACCGAGGCATGGCCGATGGTGCCGGAGGCGCCGGGGCGGTTGTCCACCACCACATTGCCATTCAGCTCCTTGGAGAGCTGCTGCGCCAGCACCCGCGCGACGAAGTCGGTCGAGCCGCCGGCCGCCCAGGCGACGACCAGGGTGACGGGGCGGCTGCCGGGATAGGCTTCCCCCTGGGCATGGGCGGCTCGCGGGGCCAGCGGAGCCACGAGCGTCGTGGCGGCGAGCAGGCCGAGGCCAAGGTCGCGTCGGGTCAGGGACATTCTGCTTCCTCCATTGCGGCAGCCTTTCCGGAGCGGCGGGCCCTGGGCTGCGTTTGCATTGACGTGTACGTACCAGATAGTACATAAACGGTGCAAGGGCGCAACTTCCTCCACCGCCCCTCGACCCGCCCTGCGCCGTGCCCGCGCCAAGGAGCCCCGCATGACCACATGGGACAGCCGGCCCGCCTTTCTCGCCGGCCTGATCGGCACCGGGATCGGCGCCTCGCTCACCCCGGCCCTCCATGAGCGGGAAGGCGCCCAGCAGGGGCTCCGCCTGATCTACCAGCGGATCGATCTGGAGCGGCTCGGCCTTGGCCCGGAGGCGCTACCGGAACTGCTGACCGCCGCCGAGCGCCTGGGCTTCGCCGGGCTGAACATCACCCATCCCTGCAAGCAGGCCGTGCTGCCATTGCTCGACGAGGTCTCGGAGGATGCGCGCGCGCTGGGCGCGGTGAACACCGTGGTGCTGCGGGAGGGCCGTCGGATCGGTCACAACACCGATGGCTGGGGCTTCGCCGAGAGCTTCCGTCGCGGCCTGCCGGAGGCGCCGCGCGAGCGGGTGGTGCAACTCGGCGCCGGCGGGGCGGGCGCTGCCGTCGCCCATGCGGCGCTGACGCTGGGGGCGGCGCGGCTCACCGTCTTCGACGTGGATGCCGCCCGCGCGGAGGGGCTCGCCCTGTCGCTCGCTGCCCGCTTCGGGGAGGATCGTGTTGTCGCCGGCGGCGATCTCGCGGCCGCCGTCGCGGCAGCGGACGGGCTGATCAACTGCACGCCGATCGGCATGGCCAAGTATCCCGGCATGCCGCTGCCGGCGGCACTGTTGCATTCCGGCCTCTGGGTCGCGGAGATCATCTACTTCCCGCTGGAAACCGAATTGCTGCGCACCGCCCGGGCGCTTGGCTGCCGGACCTTGGACGGCGGTGGCATGGCGGTCTTCCAGGCAGTGGGCGCCTTTCGCCTGTTCACCGGTCTGGCTCCGGATGCCGGGCGGATGCTGCGCCACTTCGCGGCGCTGGTGGCGGGTGCGCCGGGCAGTGCCGCCGGCTGAGGCGTGCCTGGCCATCAGGTCGGAGGTCGAGGGGCTTTCGTGCCTGCTGTCGGCGTGGTCACTATCCATCAATATATCTGATGAAAATAGCCGGAATTTCAGCAATTACGAAGATGATCCGGAAGGCGCATATCGGCGTCACCGGCGGCCCCGAAGGCTGCCCTGACCGAAACCTTCTCAGGATCTCAGACCATGAACGCCACCCGCACCCTTCTCGCTGCCGCCGCCCTGATCGGCCTCACCGGCGCTGCCCAGGCCCGTGACCTGGTGGTGAACGACAACGGCGAGAACTTCTCCGTCTCCTATGCCCAGAGCCACACGGGCAACGTCATTGGCGGCGGCACTGTCCACACCCAGGGCAACGGCAACAATCTGTCGATCATCTACGAGGACGCTCGCTTCGCGCAGTCGGCCGAAGGCACGCCGGTCGATCGCGGCGGCAGCAATGGCGACGTCGCCTATCTCGCCCAGACCCGGCCGCCGGTGATGGCCGCCCGCTGAGCCGCCATCGCCCGTGATCCGCATGCCGGCTGAAACAGCCAGGGCCGCCTGATGGCAGCCCTGGCTTTTCTTTGTGTCCGTCGCTGAAAGAAAACGGACCGCTTGGCGCTGCGTCGCGCGCCTGCAGCGCCGGCTCAGGTCCGCGGCGTGGCGGCTGCCTGCGGGTGGGGTTCGGTTGCGCCGGGCCGCACATAACGCAGCACCGCCTCTACGATCATCCGCCGATGCGCGGCGATGCAGTCCGGCGCCCGCAGGTCGCGGCCGAAGATCGCCATCAGCGTGTGGCGGTTCGAGACACGGTAGAAGCAGAAGGCACTGATCAGCATGTGCAGGTCGAGCGGGTCGAGGCCGGGCCGGAACACGCCTGCCCGCACGCCGCGTGCGAGCAGGGCGGTGATGCTGCCGATCACCGCGGCATTGCGCTGGCGGATGGCGGGCGAGGCAGCGACCTGGCGCGCCTCGTGGATGTTCTCGACGCTGACCAGCCGCACGAATTCGGGATGCGCGGCGTGATGGTCGAAAGTCACCTCGACCATGCGGGCCAATGCCTCGGCGGGCGGCAGGTCCTCCAGCCGCAGGGCCTGCTCGGCGTCGCGCATGCCGCCATAGAGCTCCTCCAGCACGGCGGCGTAGAGCTGGGCCTTGCTGCCGAAGTAGTAGTAGATCATGCGCTTGGTGGTGCTGGTGCGTGCGGCGATGTCGTCCACCCGGCCGCCGGAGAAGCCCTTCTCGCTGAACTCCGCGATGGCGGCGTCAAGGATCTCGCGCCGCGTCTGCTCCGGGGCACGGGTGCGGGCGGTGCGGCTTTCGGCGAGGGGCAAGGCGTCGGATGCCGGCATGGATTGAACTCCCCAGTCCGTTCAAACCTAGCACGCCGGGCCGGCGGCGTAACGGTCCGGCGGACCTTCGTCAGCGCCGCCTGTCGCGGACAACGGCCTCCGGCTGCGCGGTGCCGAGCGTCTTAAGGATCTGCTCCATCAGGTCGAGCGCCGCCGGCGATTGCACCCGGTCACGCCGTCGCAGCAGGCCGATCCGCCGCGCCAGGGCGGGCTCCACCAACGGCACCGCCACGACGCCATGGCCTGCCCGCCCGGCGATGGCGGAGGCCGGCAGGGCGGTCAGCCCGGCCCCGGCGGCGACCAGCGCCACGGCGGTGGAGAGATGCCGCACCTCGACGCGCCAGTGCGCGGTGACGCGGGCGCGGCGCAGCGCGGCCTCGATGATGCGGCGGTTCTCGCTGAGCGGCCCGATCGAGACCAGCGGCTCCTTCGCCAACTCGCCCCAGGCCACGGTGGCGCGGCTGGCGAGCCGGTGCCGCTCGGGGCAGACCAGGAAGAAAGGCTCCTCGATAAGCGGGATGCTCTCGATGTCCCAGTGCTCGGGCCCGAGGGCGGTCAGCGCGAAGTCGAGCCGGCCTTCTTCCAGCATACTGCGGATCTCGGCGCCCGACAGGTCGTAGACGATGACCTCGCCGCCCTGCCAGTGCCGCCGGTGGCGCGCCAGCAGCGGCCCGAGATAGCGCACCGCGAGGGTCGGCAGGCAGCCCAGCGCAACGTTCTGCGTCTCGGCACGGCCACCGGCGCGGCGCAGCGCATCCGCGAGCTGCGCCATGGCGCCCTGAGCCTGCGGCAGCAGCGCCGCACCGGCCGGGCTGAGCCGGATCGGGCGTGAGCGCCGCAGCAGCAGCTCCCGCCCGACGATCTGCTCCAGCCGTTGCAGGCGCCGCGTCAGCGCTGGCTGGCTGATGCCGAGCCGGGCGGCGGCGCGCTGGAAGGAGCCGAGATCGGCCACGGCGATGAAGGCTTCCAGACCGGGCAAGTCGAGATGCATGGCGCCGATGATGCATTTTCTGCATCGAACAGTCACTTCATTGCATTGGACGCATCCGCATCCTCCCGGCCAGATGAGGGCCAGGGAGGAAATGCGATGCGGGACATGGCAGCGGAAACGGCGGCCCTGCAGGGCTGGGTCGGTCGCAGTGAAACGGTGGAGGACGAGGCCGCCTTGCCCATCGTGCGTCGCCTGGCGGCGCTGCTCGACCGCGACGCGATGGCCCTTCGGCGCGGTGATGCCTTGCCGGAGGGCTGGCATGCGGTGTTCTTCGGCCCTCTCGCGCCGCAATCGCAACTCGGCCCCGACGGCCATCCGCGCAAGGGCGACTTCCTGCCGCCGGTGCCGCTGCCGCGCCGCATGTTCGCCGGCCGGCGCATCCGCTTCCTGGCGCCGCTGCCGATCGGCGCGGCGCTGCGCCGCACCTCGACGATCGCGGCGGTGACGCCGAAGACCGGGCGCAGCGGCCAGATGGTCTTCGTCCGTGTCGATCACAGCATCGAGGCGGATGGCAAGGTCGTCGTCACCGAGGAGCACGACATCGTCTATCGCGAGGAGGCGGGCAAGGCGGCGGGCGCGGCGCCCGCGCCGGCGGCCGCCCCCGCGCCGCTGCCGGAGCCGACCGCCACGGAGGACTATGCGCCCGACACGGTGACGCTGTTCCGCTACTCGGCCGTCACCTTCAACGGCCACCGCATCCATTACGACCAGCCCTACACCACGCAGGAGGAAGGCTACCCCGCGCTGGTGGTGAATGGCGGGCTGACGGCCCTGCGGCTCTGCGAGCTCGCCAAGCGGCACCTGCCGGGCGGGCGCATCGGCCGGCTCTCCGTGCGCAATGTGCGGCCCTTCTTCGTCGGCCGGAAAGGCGAGCTGCGCTGCCGGCAGGAGGCGGAGGGGCGCCTCGTCCTCTGGGCGCTGGACGAGCAGGGGCGGCCCATCGCCGAAGGGGAAGCGACGGCATGAGCGGCGGACCGCTGGCCGGCATCCGCGTGCTGGATGCCACAGGCGTCATCGTCGGCCCGACGGCGACGCTGCTGCTGGCCGAGCAGGGCGCCGAGGTGATCAAGGTGGAGCCGCCGGAGGGCGACCTGATGCGCCGCCTCGGCGGCCGCGCGCGCCAGCCCGGCCTGTCGCCGAAGTTCCTGCACTTCAACCGCAACAAGCGCTCCATCATGCTCGACCTCAAGACCGAGGCGGGCCGGGAGGTGATGCGGCGGCTGGCGGAGCGGACGGACGTCTTCATCAGCAACATGCGCGCCCGCGCCCTGACCTCGCTCGGGCTCGACTGGCCGACCCTATCGGCGCTGAACCCGCGGATGATCCATTGCACCATCTCGGGTTTCGCCAGCGGCGGGCCCTATGACGGCGCGCCGGCCTACGACACCATCATCCAGGGGCTTTCGGGCGTCGCCGCCTGCTTCCAGCAGCAGACCGGCGAGCCGCGCTTCGCGCCCTTCGTGCTGACCGACCACATCGTCGGCATCATCGCCGCGCAGGCGATCTGCGCCGCGCTGGTGGGGCGCGGCCGCGACGGCGCGGGGCAGGCGATAGAGGTGCCGATGTTCGAGAACGCGGCGGCCTTCGTGCTCTCCGAACATCTCGGCCAGCGCACCTTTGACCCGGAGGGCGCCTTCGGCGACCCGCGCATCATGACGCCCGACGCCAAGCCGCTGCCGACCCGGGACGGCTATATCTGCGTCTCCGCCAATACCGACCAGCAGGCGCGCGGCTTCTTCGACGCGATCGGCCGCCCTGAGCTGAAGGAGGACCCGCGCTTCCGCAGCGTCGGCGCGCGGCTGGAGAATGTCGCCGCCTATTTCCGCGTGCGCGCCGAGGCCATGGCCCAGCGCACCACCGACGAATGGTTGCCGCTGCTGCGCCAGCACGACGTGCCGGCGATGCGCTACCACACGCTGGACAGCCTGCTGGAGGATCCGCAGCTGCGCGGCTCCGGCGTGCTGACCGAGGAACCGGGCGGAAACACGCCGGACCAACAGGGGGAGGACACCATGCTCGGCCTGCGTCATGCGAACCGCTATTCGCGCAGCGGCGTCGCGCCCTCGCGGCGGGCGCCGCGCCTCGACGAGGATGGCGAGGCCATCCTGCGCGAGCTCGGCTATTCGGAGGAGGAGCGGGCGCGGCTGCGCGGCCGCGCCGGGGCGGAGGCGCGGCCGTGAGGCGCCGTGGCCTGCTGCTCGGCACGGCGGCGGGGCTCGCCGCCCCGGCCATCGGCCTGCGCGCGGCGCAGCCCTGGCCCAGCCAGCCGATCCGCCTGGTGGTGCCCTTCCCGCCCGGGGCAGCCAATGACACGCTGGGCCGCGCCATCGCCGACCAGCTCGCGCCCCGGCTCGGCCAGCCGGTGGTGGTGGAGAACCGGGCCGGCGCCGGCGGCGCGGTGGGCTCCGAGAATGTCGCCCGCTCGGCGCCCGATGGCTACACGCTGCTGCTCGGCCATATCGGCACGCTGGCGGTGAACCCGGCGATCTATCCCCAGCTCCCCTATGACGTGCTGAAGGATTTCGCGCCGGTGGCGATGATCGCCATGGTGCCGAATGTGCTGGTCGTCCACCCGAAGCTGCCCTTCCAGGACGTCCAGGGCCTGGTGGCCCATGCGCGCGCCCATCCCGGGGAGCTCCGCTACTGCTCGGCAGGCAATGGCAGCGCCGGGCATATCGTCATGCTCGCTTTCTGCAACGCGCTGGGGCTGGAGATGGAGCATGTGCCCTATCGCGGCCTGGGGCCGGCCCTGAACGACCTGGTGGCGGGCCGCACCGACGTGACGCTGGGCGGCGCGCCGACCGTCATGCCGCTGGTGCGGCAGGACATGCTGCGCGCCCTCGCCGTCTCCAGCGCCGAGCGCGTTCCCAGCCTGCCCGGCATCCCGACCGTCTCCGAGACCGTCTCGCCCGGCTTCAACGTGGTGCCGTGGTATGGCATCGCGGCCCCGGCCGGCACGCCGCCGGCCATCGTTACCCGCCTCAACACCGAGGTGAATGCCAGCCTGAACAGCCCGGAGGTGAAGCAGCGACTGGAGCAGGAAGGGGCGCTGCCGGCGCCCATGTCGCCGGAACAGTTCGCCGCCCTGATCAGCTCTGAGCTGCAGCGCTGGGGCAAGCTGATCCGCGAGGCGGGCGTGACGGCGAACTGAGGCGGGCCTGTGTCGTGAGGGAAGGGCCGGGGCCTTCCCGCCCACCCCTCAGGATGCGGCCCCGTCCGACAGGCGTGCGACCGTCTGCCGGTCCCGCGCGCCGGCGAAATACTTGTCCAGCGCGCTGTGGAAGGCCGGCTCCTCCGGCCGCGCTGCGGCGAAGAGGGTCATCGAGGAGTGGAACTTCAGGTCGTCGGGGCTGCCGAAGATCTGGTGGACGGAGCGGCCCTCGACCCGATTGACCAGCTCCGTGCATTCCACCAGCCGCGGCCCCAGCACGGGGTGGTCGAGATAGGCCCGCGCCTCCGGCAGCGCGGTGATGCCGTAGTGCTGCGCCATGGCACTGTGTCCGAGGCCGCGCAGCTGGGGAAACACGAACCACATCCAGTGGCTGCGCTTCCGGCCTTCGGCCAGCTCGCGGCGCACCTGCGCGATCACCGGTTCCTGCGCCTGCACGAAGCGGTCGAGGTCGTAAGGGACCGTCACGGCGGCTGATCCTCCCTGCGAGCGGGGCCGCGCTAGTCGGCGGGCGTGTCCATCTCCGCCAGCCAGACCTCGGCGGCGTCGGCGGCCGCCTCGTCCGGAGCGGTGATGCGGAGCTTCGCGGGGTCCTCCGGTACGGGCGCGATGGTGACGCCCGGCGCCTTGTACTGGCTCAGCATGTCGCTGCTCACCGTCATCGAGACCGGGCGGGGAACGGTGCGTGTGATCATGGGGCTGGCATCCTGCTCGCAGGCGGAGAATGCCGGGGCGCCCGCCGGGTTGCGGCGACCCCTGCCGCGGCGAGGATGCCTCAGTGGAGCGCGCGTCGGCGCACCGCCGGCAGGGGGCAGGAGGAGCAGCCGGCCTCGAAACCCGCCAGTCGGTGGCGCAGGCAGCAGACGCGGCGGCGCACCACCGGAGTCCCGTCTTCCTCGACATGGCGTACTGTCTGCGGCAGCGGATTGGGCCAGGCTTCGCCTTCGCTGTCCTCCTCCGCCCAGTGCGGCAGACCGAACAGCAGGCGCTGGGCGGGCGCGGTGTCCGCATGGCCCTCCAACAGGCGCAGCACGTGGTCGCAACGGACGCCGGCATTGCACCAGAACAGCCGGGGTGAGGCCCCGCTCGCCGCCGCCATGGCCCGCACCACCGGCTCGAGGTGCCCGCGCACCAGGGTGGCGAAGCGGCTGCAATCCTGCGGCGCGGCGCAGGGCTGCCCGGCATGCGGAAGGCGGAAGGCCTCCGGCGCGCCATCCTCCCCCAGCACCACGGCCATGTCCTGTGCCCCGGCCGGCAGGTCGCGCCCGAGCAGCAGGCTGGCGCCGAGGACCGGATAGATCAGCCGCGCGAAGTAGTACTGGCTCCACATCGAGAGGCTGGCATGCCGGTCCTGCGGCGAGAGGCGCTCGGTGAAGGGGGCCGCGACGGCGGCCAGGATTTCCGGCTCGCAAAGCGCTGCGCAAGGGATGGCAGGGCGGTCGTCCTCCGGCGCGGCGAGGCATTCCCGGGCGAAGGCCAACGGGCCGGAAAGGGCGGAGGCGAGGTCCGGAATCATCGGCGGGAGTCTCCAACGACGGCGGGGCTGCGCACCTGATTGACATTAATTCTTAATTGCGTCCACCGCCGAGCCACCGGAGCGGCAAACTTCCCCTGGGGCAAACTTCCCTGGCGCCGTACGTTACCCAGGCGCTGAAGGGAGGGATGAATCATGGCCCGGCTACACGGCGCTTCCTGTCCGCACTGCTCCTCCGGGGGGTTGCTTGGCCCGGTCGGCCTCGGCGTGGCCGCCGGCCTGGCCGTCGCCGCCGGGATGATGCTCGGCCGCAAGGCGGTAAGCACCGCGCAGGTCGGGCAGGGCCACCCGCTCAAGCACCGCCTGCTCGACGCGGCGGCGGGCGCGATGCAGCGGAAGTATCCGCTGGAGGCGATGAGCACTTATCTGAACGGCTTCCACTTCTATGCCGACGAGATGGGCCGTCAGGTGGAGGCCACGCATTTCTGCATCCACCTCCAGCACGACCTGCATCAGTGCGTGATCTTCGACTCCAACCGCCCCGACGCGCGGCTGATCGGCATCGAATACATCATCAGCGAGGAGCGCTTCCGCCGCCTGCCGGAGGAGGAGAAGCGGCTCTGGCACAGCCACCACTACGAGGTGAAGTCCGGCACGCTGATGGCGCCCGGCATTCCCGAGCTGGCGGAGCATGCCTATTTCAAGGACCTCGTCAGCACCTACGGCAAGACCTTCCACACCTGGCAGATCGATCGGGATGATTTCCCCTACGGCATCCCGCAGCTGATGATGGGCTTCACCGAGGACGGGCAGGTCGATCCGGCGATGGTCGCGGCGCGCGACGCCCGGCTCGGCCTCTCCTCGGAACGGCGCCGGCAGGAGCGCGCCGACATTCCCATGCCCGAGGTCGCGCCGGGCGCCAATTCCTGGCAGAGCGGCCGGACGGTGCAGACCCGGCTGGAGGAGATGTCCTTCCAGCCTCCGCCGGGGCGCGAGGCCGGCACGTCCTGAGGGTGTCCGAGCCCTGCGGGGCTGGCAGGGCTGCCCGCCCGGGAGGGGCCGTTGCGCCCCTGGTAGGGGCAGCATGATACTCGCCGGCCCCGGAATGAGAGGCCCTGCATTCATGAGCCAGTCGGCACTGACTCCAGATCGTGACCAGGGGATCGGCGCACCGCCCTCCGCGGCGCCGCAGCGGGGGGCGGGCGAGACGGCCTTCGCCGTTCTGCTGTCGCTCAGCTTCTGCCATATGCTGAACGACCTGATCCAGTCGCTGGTGCCGGCGCTCTACCCGATCCTGAAGGACGCCTACCACCTCGATTTCAGCCAGATCGGGCTCATCACCCTGGCCTTCCAGTGCACCGCCTCGCTGCTGCAGCCGGTGGTCGGCCTCTACACCGACCGCCGCCCGATGCCCTATTCGCTGCCGGTGGGCATGGGCTCGACCCTGATCGGGCTGCTGGTGCTCGCATACGCCTCCAGCTACGGCGTCATCCTGCTGGCGGCGGCGCTGATCGGTGTCGGCTCCTCGGTGTTCCACCCGGAATCCTCGCGCGTTGCGCGCCTTGCCTCGGGCGGGCGCTACGGGATGGCGCAGTCGCTGTTCCAGGTGGGCGGCAATTTCGGCCAGGCGATCGGGCCGCTGCTGGCGGCCTTCATCGTCGCGCCGCGGGGGCAGGGCAGCATCGTCTGGTTCTCGGCCGCGGCGCTGCTGGCCATGCTGGTGCTGGTGCGGGTCGGCGGTTGGTATGCGCGCAATCGGATGGCGGTGCATCCCCGGGGCCGGGGCGCCGGGGTCGAGAGCCTCGTGCTGCCGCGCGGCCGGGTGCTGCTGGCGATCGGCGTGTTGATCGCGCTGCTCTTCTCCAAGAACGTCTACACGGCCAGCCTCAGCTCCTACTACACCTTTTACCTGATCCAGCGCTTCGACGTCTCGGTGCAGGCGGCGCAGATCTACCTCTTCGTCTTCCTGGCCTCGCTGGTGGTCGGCCTGGTCCTGGGCGGCCTGGTCAGCGACCGCGTGGGGCGGCTTCCGGTGATCTGGTTCTCGATCCTGGGCGTGCTGCCCTTCACCCTGACGCTGCCCTATGTCGGCCTGACCACGACGGTGATCCTGACCATCGTGATCGGGCTGATCATCTCCTCCGCCTTTCCCGCCATCCTCGTCTACGCGCAGCAGCTCATGCCGGGGAAGGTCGGGCTGGTGGCCGGGCTGTTCTTCGGGCTCTCCTTCGGGCTGGGCGGTCTCGGCGCGGCGGCGCTCGGCGAGATGGCGGACTGGGCCGGCATCGACACGGTCTACCGCATCTGCTCCTTCCTGCCGCTTCTCGGCGTGCTGACCGCCTTCCTGCCGAATATCGAGCGGCGCGCCGCGAAGCGCTGAGCGCGGCGGCCCCGGCAGCGCCCCTCAGCCGGCGGGAACGGCGAGCTCGCGCAGCACCGTCGCGGTATCGGCGCCGAGCGCGGGGGCGGGGGGCAGCCAGTGCCCGAGGCCCGGCAGGGCCGGCATCGGCAGGCTGCCGAGTTCCGGCTGGTGCAGCATGCCGGCGGCGCCGCTGGCCTGCACATGGGGGTCGGCCAGCCAGTCCAGCGGCGTGTTGACCCGCGAGGCCAGCAGCCGGGCGGTGGCGAGCCGGCGCAGCCAGTTTTCCCCCGTATCTCTGGCGAAGGCGGCGCGGATCTGCGGCAGCAGCGCCTCCCGATGGGTGGCCCGCTCGGCGAAGCTGGCGAAGCGCGGGTCAGAGGGCAGTTCGGGCAGGCCGAGTACCTCGCAGAGCGCGACGAACTCCGCCTCCCGCACCAGCGCGACCATGACCCAGACGCCGTCGGCGGCCTGATAGCTGCCGGCGGGGATGTTCAGCGCCGCCGGGGCGCGGCCGAGCAGCCCGGCCTCGGCGAGCGGCATGGCCAGCAGCCCCGCCATGCCGGCCATCAGCGAGACGTCCAGCACCCGGCGGCGCGGTGCGACGCCCGCGGCGCGCTCCAGCGCGCGCTGCGCCAGCGCCGCCTGCACCGCGGCGAAGGCGGAGAGCCCCGTCACCACATCCGCTATCAGCGTGCCGACCTTGTTGGGCACGCCATCCGAGCCGGCATTCAGCGCCGCGAGGCCCGAGAAGGCCTGCGCCACGGAATCCGTGCAGGGCCGCTCGGCATAAGGCCCCTGCTGGCCGAAGCCGGAGATGGACAGGCAGATCGCATGCTCCGGCGTCGCCTCCGGGCCGAGGCCGAGGCGCGCGGCGACTCCCGGGCGGAAGGCCTCGATCAGCACGTCTGCCCGGGCGGCGAGCGCCTGGGCGGCGGCACGATCCTCGGGCTGCTTGAGGTCCAGCACCACGCTGCGCTTGCCGCGATTGAAGGTGATATGCATCACCGACTGCCCCTTGGCGCGAGTGGAAAGGCCGCGTGACCAGTCGCCCTCCGGCGGCTCAAGCTTCACCACATCGGCGCCCTGCGCGGCCAGCAGCATGCCGCAATAGGGGCCGGCGATGCCCTGGCTGGCGTCCAGCACCCGCAGCCCGCGATAGGGGCGCGTTTCCTCCTGCATTGCGCTTCCTTCCCTTTTGTGGATGCATCATTCGCGAAAAAAGCACGAACAGGGAAGGAAGCACGGATGACCAGCTTCACGCGCCGGCGCGCGATGGCGGCCGCCGGGATGCTCGGCCTGGGGGCGGCGCTGCCGGCCGCGCGTGCCGAGGAGGCCTGGCCCACGCGGACGCTGCGCATGGTGGTGCCCTATCCGCCGGGCGGGCCGACGGACATCCTGGCGCGGGTGGTGGCGCAGGGATTGCCGGCCGAGGGCCTGCCCAGCGTCGTCGTGGACAACCGCAGCGGTGCCTCGGGGGTGGTCGGCAGTGGCGAGGTGGCTCGCGCGGCGCCGGATGGCGGCACGATCCTGGTCAATGCCTCGATCCACGTCATCATCCCGCACCTCAACCGGCAGATGCCCTTCGACACGCTGGCCGATTTCGCGCCGGTGACGAACATCGCCCGCGTGCCGCTGATGCTGGTGGTGAACCGCGACCTGCCGGTGCGCTCGGTGCCCGAGCTGATCGCCTGGCTCAAGGCGCAGGACGGCAAGGCCTCCTATGGCTCCTCCGGCATCGGCGCGGCGCCGCATCTGGCCGGCGAGCTGTTCAAGCAACTCACCGGCACGCGGATGACGCATGTGCCCTATCGCGGCTCCGGCCCCGCCGTGCAGGACCTGATGGCCGGCAATATCCAACTGATGTTCGACTCCATGCCGAGCAGTGCCGGCGCAGTGCGCGACGGCCAGCTGCGCGCGCTGGCAGTCAGCACCGCCGGGCGGGTTGCCGCCTTCCCCGACCTGCCGACCATCGCCGAGGCCGGGGTGCCGGGCTACGAGATCGCCACCTGGTACGGTGTCTGGGGGCCGGCCCGGATGCCGGCGGGGCTGATTACGCGCTTGCAGCAGGCCGTGGCGCGGGTGGTGGCCACGTCAGAGGGGCGGGCGCGCCTGGATTCACTCGGCGCCGAGCCGGTGGCCGACACGCCCGAGCACTTCGCCGATTTCACCCGCGCCGAATACGAGCGCTGGGGCCGGCTGGTGCGCGAGGCCGGGATCGAGCCCAGCTGATGCGCGCGCTGATCTGCGAGAGCTGGCGCGACTTCGACGCGCTGGAGCTGAAGGAGGTCCCGCCGCCGCCGCTGCGCCCGCGCGGCGTGCGGATCCGCGTCGAGGCGGTGGGCGTTTCCTTCGCCATGCAGCTGGTGGTGGCGGGGAAGTACCAGCGTCGTCCGCCGCTGCCCTTCGCGCCGGGCACCGAGGTGGTCGGCACGGTGCTGGAGGCGGCGCCGGATGCCGAGGCGCCGCCGCCCGGCACCCGCGTCTTCGCCGCGCTGGACTGGGGCGGCATGGCGGAGGAGGCGGTGGCGGACGACATCCATGTCATGCCGCTGCCCGAAGGCTTGCCGGCCGAGGCCGCCGTGGCCCTGCCCATCAGCTATCCCACCGCCGCCGCCGCGCTGCTCTGGCGCGGGCGGCTGGAACCCGGCCAGTGGGTGCTGGTGCAGGGCGCCGGCGGCGGCGTCGGGCTGGCCGGGTTGGAGGTGGCGCGCGCCGCCGGCGCCCGGGTCATCGCCCGTGCGGGCGTGGCCAAGCACGCGGCGCTGCGGGCGCGCGGCGCCGAGGCCGTGCTGGACAGTGCGCAGCCCTTCCGCGCCGCCGTGGGCGAGATCACCGGCGGGGCCGGCGTCTCCCTGGTGCTCGACACGCTGGGCGGCGCGGCCTTCGACGAGGGGCTGCGCTGCCTCGGCGAGGGCGGCACGCTGCTGACGCTCGGCTATGCCGCCGGCAGCATCCCGCAGCTCGGGGTCAACCTGCTGCTGCTGAAGAACATCGGCGTGGCCGGGCTGAACTGGGGCACCTATATCGGCTGGTCGCCCGGCGACAACCGCCGCGCCTATGCGCCGCGGGTGCGCGCCCTCTGGCAACAGCTGCTGGACTGGTGGCAGGCGGGCAAGCTGCACCCGGAAGTGCATGCCGCGCTGCCGCTGGAGCGGTTCCGCGAGGCCATGGCCCTGGTGCGCGACCGGCAGGCGCTCGGCCGGGTGGTGCTGCGCCCCTGATCGGAGAGGCGCGGCCCGAAACGCTCAGTGCCGGCGGAGGAAGGCCAGCACCGCCTCGTTGAACAGGTCCGGCTGTTCCATCGGTACCGAGTGGCCGGCATCGGCGATGGTAAGCCATTCAGCCTGCGGCAGGTGCCGCACCCAACGCCGCATCAGCGCGGGCGGCGCCAGCAGGTCGGCGCTCGCGCTGATCGCCAGCACCGGGATGCGGATCACGCTGACCTTGGCGAAGGTGTTCGGCGTGCGCGGCGATTGCGGCGTGGCGCCCGGCTGCCGCGCCACCTGCTCGGCCGCATGCCAGGCGGCCACGCGCTCGGGATGCTCGGCGCGGAAGGAAGGGCCGATCTCGCGGAAGGTTTCCGGTAGCTCACGGAAGCCGGGAATGGCGATGTTCTGGCTGAGTTGCTCCATCTCCGGCTCGGCGAAGGAGCCGGTGCTGGCGGCGATGACCAGGCTGCGCAGCCTATCCTGCCGCCAGGAGGCATAGTCCAGCGCCGCGAAGCCGCCGCCGGCGACGCCGAGCAGGTGGAAGTTCGGCAGGCGCAGATGCTCGACCAGCGCGGCAAGATCCTCGGCGACGCTGCCCGGCTGCGACCCGGTCGAAGGATCGGCGAGGCTCTGCCCCCAGCCGCGCCGGTCGAAGGCGATGACGCGATAGCCTGCGGCGGCAAAGGCAGCGAACTGGTCAGGCCAGCAGGCGCTGGTGCCGGTATTGGCGTGCAGCAGCACGACCGGCGGTCCGTCGCCGCCGGTGTCGCGGTAGAACAGGCGGACGCCGGGCAGGGCGGCGAAACTCCCCTCGGGGGTGGTGGCGGTCATGGGTTCCCTCGGTGAGAAGACTGGGGGAACAGGGGTTCCCCCAGACCCCCTTTCTTTTTGCAAGTTCTCGGGCACGCTCGTTGGCGTGCCCTCCGTGGCGGTTAAACTGACAGAAAAAAGAAGGGGGCCCGGGGGAATTCATTCCCCCGGCCTTTTCTCCAGGCCCAGCAGCTTCACCGCATGTTCCGCCAGCAGGCGCTTCTGGATCTTGGAACTGGCCGTCATGCCGATCGCCTCGAAGCCTTCGACGACGCAGACATAGCGGGGCACCTTGAAGCCCGCCATGTTCTCGCGACTCCAGCCGATCAGCGCCTGCTCCTCCACCACATGGCCCTCGTTCGGGATGACGAAGGCACAGGGCACCTCCATCAGCCGCGCATCGGGCACGCCGACCACCACGGCCTGCCGCACGGCGGGGTGGCGGTTCAGGATGTCCTCCACCTCGGCGGGGGAGACGTTCTCGCCGCCCACGCGCACCAGGTCCTTGGCGCGGCCGGTGAACTGCAGGCGGCCTTCGGCATCGAGGCGGCCGAGATCGCCGGTGGAAAGCCAGCCCTCGGCGTCGAGCGCTTTGGCCGTTTCCTCGGGCTTATCGAAATAGCCCTGCATGACGTTCCAGCCGCGCACCAGGATTTCGCCCTCGATGCCGGGCGGGCAGTCGGGGCCACCATCAAGTGGGCGGATGCGGACGGAGACGCCTGGCTCCGGCAGCATGCGCCCGCTGACGCGGATTTCCTCCGGCTCCCACCAGGCGGATTGCGATACGTTCGGCGAGGCTTCCGAAAGCCCGTAGCCGACGACGCATTCGCGCGCGCCCAGCTCATCGATGATGCGGCGAACGATGCCAGGCGAGGCGGCTGCCCAGGCGCCGCGCAGCGCGAGGCGGCGCTTCGGACGGTCCGGGTGGTTCAGCAGCATCAGCGCCATGGTGTCGTTGCCGGAGAAATGCGTGCAGCGCTCCTCCTCCATGATCCGCAGCGCCTCGCCCGGTTCGAAGCGGTCCATGGTGACCAGTGTCGCCACGTGCTGCAGGCAGGACAGGATGGAGAGCGTGCTGCCCGCGACATGGAAGAAGGGGCGCGCGCTGTGGAAGCGGTCTGCGACGCGCAGCCCCATGCGCCCGCCGGAGAAGAAGGCATCGGCACACATGCTGCGATGCGTCAGCAGCACGCCCTTGGGGAAGGAGGTGGTGCCCGAGGTGTACTGGATCAGCAGGGTGTCGTCTGGCGCGCAACAGGGCGCCACGCGGTCGCGTGCGGCGGCCAGGAAGTCATGCCAGGCCGTGGCGCCGGCCGGCACCTCCTCCCCCAGCACGACGACCTTCTGCAAATCAGGCAGGGCGGCATCGGGAAGGCGGCCATCGAGCGCCGGGCAGATGCCGCGCAGCATGGCAACGAAATCGACGCGCAGAAAACGGTCGGCCAGGAACAGCATGCGCACGCGCGACTGGCGCAGCGCATAGGCCATTTCCTCGGCGCGGAAGCGGGTGTTCACCGGCACCGTCACCGCACCGAGCGAGCCGATCGCCAGGAACAGCGCCACCCAGCGCGGCCCGTTGCCGAGGCAGATGCCGATATGGTCACCACGCCGCACGCCGGCGGCGGCCAGCGCCGCGCGGATGGCCGCGACTTCCTCGGCGAGTGCAGCGAAAGTGATGCGGCCAGCGGGGGCGACGATCGCCTCGACCTCCGGCGCGATGGTGATGGCGCGGCGCAGGGCGGCCTCGCTGGTCAGCGGGCAGATGCCGTCCAACATGAAGGGCGCGCTCATCGCGCGGTGCTCCCGAAGCCGGCCATGGTGGCGCGCCAGGCGCCTTCCGCGAGATTCTCCTCGATCGCCATCAGCTCGGTGGCGAGTGCGGCGCGCGGGTCGCGCTCCACGCCTTCGTCGATGCAGCGCTTGGCCTGGCGCAGCGCGCCGGCGGGCGCGGCGAGGATGGTGCGCGCGATCTCCGCCAGGGTCTCCTCCAGCGCCGCCTCCGGCACCAGGCGCGAGACCAGCCCGGCGCGCTGCGCCTCCTCGGCGGAGAGGGTGCGGCCGGTGAACATCATGTCCTTGGCCAGCCGCTTGCCGATGATGCGCGGCAGGCGCTGCGTCGCGCCCACCGTGCCCCAGAGCGCCTCCGGCGTGCGGAAGGAGGCGGCGGGCGTCGCCACGATCATGTCGCAGGCGGCGGCGATCTCGCCGCCCGAGCCGACCGCCGGACCCTGCAGCACGGCGATGCTCGGCATCGGCAGCCGCTCCAGCGCGTCATAGGCGGCGAAGCCCTTCAGGCGCCGGGCGCGGACCTGATCCTCGCCCATGCCCTTGCGCTCCTTCAGGTCGGCGCCGGCGCAGAAGACCGGTCCGTTGGCGCGCACCAGCACCAGCTTCGCCGCCTCGGCCACGGCGCGGCGGGCGCCGGCGAGCAGCGCCTCCGCCATGGCCGTGTTCAGCGCGTTGCGCGCCTCGGGACGGTTCAGGGTCAGGGTGACGACGCCCTCGGCGGACATCTCCCACAGCACGGCCTCGGTCATAGCGCTCCCATCTCCCGCAGTTCCGCGATGCGCGCAGCATCCAGCCCGAGGCGCTCTCGCAGCACCGCCTCGGTATGCTCGCCGAGCAGCGGCGGCCGCCCGACCTCCGGATCGCCCCAGCCCTCGAAGCGCAGCGGCACCGGCAGGGCCGGGAAGCGCCCGAGCAACGGGTGCTCGAAGCTGGACACCATGCCGCGCGCACGCACATGCTCGTCGGCCAGCACCTCGTCCAGTTCCAGCACCGGGCCGGCGGGCACGCCGGCGGCGTCCAGCCGTGCGAAGGCCTCGCCGCGCGGCAGCTCCGCCAGCGCGGCGCCCATGGCGCGCATGACCTCCTCGCGCCGCGCCACGCGGCCGGCATTGGTGGCCAGTTCCGGGTCGGCGGCCAGCGCATCGAGCGAGAGCGCGGCGCAGAGCGGCGCCCAATGCTGGTCGCTGGCGGTGACGTGCAGGTAGCGGCCATCGGCGCAGCGGAAACTGGCGCTCGGCACCCGGCCGGGATGCTCGGTGCCAAGACGTGGCGGCACCTCGCCCAGCGCGAAATGCCGCGCCGCCGCGATGGTCAGCAGCGCCACCTGCGCGTCGAACATCGAGACGTCCACATGCCCGCCCTTGCCGGTGCGGTCGCGCCCGCGCAGCGCCGAGAGGATGGCGATGGCGACCCAGAGGCCGGAGGAGAGGTCAGCCACCGGCAGGCCGGGCTTCACCGGCCCGCCGCCGCGCTCGCCGGTCAGGCTCATCAGCCCGCCCATGGCCTGGAAGACAGTGTCGTATCCCTTGCGCTTCGCATAGGGCCCGGACTGCCCGAAGCCGGTGCAGGAGATATAGACCAGGCGCGGGTTCACGGCGGCGAGCGAAGCCCAGTCCAGCCCGCGCTTCTTCAGCGCGCCGGTGGGGAAATTCTCGACCAGCACATCGGCTTGCGTGGCGAGATCGCGGATGATCCGCCGCCCTTCCTCATGCCGCAGGTTCACGGTGATCGAGCGCTTGGCGCGGTTGCAGGCCATGTAGTAGCCGCTGACGCTGCCGCCCGGCCCCTCGGCAAAGGGCTCGAAGCTGCGGGTTTCGTCGCCGCTGCCCGGCTGCTCCACCTTGATGACCTCGGCGCCCATCTCCGCCAGCAGCATGGTCGCGAAGGGGCAGGCCAGCACGCGGGACAGGTCGAGGATCACCAGTCCTTCGAGCGGCCTCATGCCAGGGCCTCCCGGGCGGCGCGCGCCCGCGCGAAACCTTCCGGCAGGGGCTGCGCGCCGGCCGCGCAGAGCTGCTTCAGGGCCAGCATCGCCGGCGGCGGCAGGGTGGCGAGGCTTTCCGCCAGCGCGGCGGCACGCTCCAGCAGCGCCTCGGCGGGAACGGGCGCCGGGCAGAGGCCGAGGGCGGCCGCTTCCGCCACGGGCAAGGCCCGCCCGCTCGCCAATAACGAAAAGACCTGCCTTGGCGCGAGGTGGCGCAGCAGCACGGGCGCCATCAGCGCCGGCAGCATGCCGTGCTTCGCCTCCGGGAAGCCCAGGCTGGCGCCCTCGGCCATCAGCATCTGGTCGCAGCAGAGCGCGAGGGCCGCGCCGGCACCGAGCGCGGCGCCCTGCACCGCCGCCACCACCGGCTTGGCCGTGCGGCCGGGCGCGAGCAGGATCGCTTCGCTCAGCGCCGCGCGGGCGGCACGGGCGGAGGGGTCGGCGGAAACGGCACGCAACTCGGCAAGATCGGCGCCGGCACAGAAGCCCGGCCCCTCGGCGCCCAGCACGATGGCGGTCACGGCCGGATCGTCGTCCGCTGCCCGGAGCGCCGCGATGAGGCCCTCCGCCAGGGCGGTGTCGATGGCGTTGCGCTTTTCCGGCCGCGCCAGGAACAGCAGGCGCACGGTGCCGCGGCTTTCGGTGCGGATCATGCGGGCACCGCCGCGGGCTGGCCGGTGAGCCGGCGGCGCACCGCCTCCGCCTCGGTGACGAGGCGATGCATCACCTCAGCGGCGGGCAGGATATCGTTGATCAGTCCCGCGGTCTGCCCGGCCTCCACCTTGCCCCATTCGACATCGCCCTCCAGCGCCGCCAGCTTCAGGCTGCGGCTGGCATAGAGCAGCGCCAGGGCTTCCTTCTGGTGGCCCGCCCGCTCGGCGGCGTCCACTTCCTCGGTGAAGCGGTTGCGGAGCTGGCGCACCGGCAGGCCGCCGCGGCCGACCAGGGTGGTGTCGGAGAGCGCGGCCTTGCGCACCATCTCCTTGTAGGCGGGATGCACCGTGGCCTCCTCCGTCATCAGGAAGCGCGTGCCGAGCTGTGCGCCTTCCGCGCCAAGCGCGAACATCGCGGCGATGCCCGCACCATCGGCCACGCCGCCGGCGCCGATCACCGGCAGCGTCACAGCCTGAACTACGGCGCGCACCATCACCATGGCGGAAACCTCGTCCGGCGCCGGATGCCCGCCGGCCTCGCCGCCGACCACGATCAGGCCGTCCACGCCCGCCCCCTCGGCCTTCGCCGCATGGACGGGCGAGGCGACGACATGCAGCCACTTCGCGCCATAGGCATGGAAGCGCGGCAGATGCGCGCGCGGCCCGCCCTGCGAGGCGATCACCACCGGCACGCGCTCGGCCTCGGCGATGTCAAGGAATTCGGCGGAACGCTTGTTGTAGAGTGGAATGTTGACGGCGAAGGACGCCTCGGTGCCGGCCCGCACCGTGCGGATCGCCTCGACCAGCGCCTCCGGGCGCATCGGCCCGGCGGCGATGGTGCCGAGCCCGCCGGCGCGCGCCACGGCGAGCGCCAGCGCGGCGGAGGAAGAGGCCCAGCTCATCCCGCCTTGCACGATGGGGTAGCGGATCCCGAGCAGCGCCGGCAGGCGCGAGGGGAAGCCGAACTCCGGCGCCATCACAGCGTCTCGGCGCCGCTCTGCCGCACAAGTGGGCCCCATTTCTCGGCCTCGGCATGCAGGAAGTCGAGATAGGCCTCGGGCGCCAGCGGCGCGGCGGTGCCGCCCTGGCGGCGGAACTCGCTCTCCAGCGCCTCGCTGTGCAGCGCGCGGGTGGCGGCCTCGCGCAAGGACTCGCGGATGGCCGCCGGTGTCGCCACGGGCACCGCGCAGCCATACCAGTTATCGGAGATCACGCGCGGCAGGCCCAGCTCCGCCGTGGTGGGCACATCGGGAAGCGAAGGCACCCGCTCGGCGGTGGTAACGGCCAGTGGGCGCAATGCGCCGGCCTCGATATGCGGCCGCAGCACCGGCACGTCGGCGATCAGATAGGTGAAGCGGTTGCCGAGCAGATCGGTCGTCGCTGGCGCAACACCGCGATAGGGAATGTGCAGCGCATCGAACTTCGCCTCGGAGGCGAGTAACGCGCCAGCGAGATGCGTGATGGAGCCGGCGCCGGCCGAGCCATAGCTGACGGAGCCAGGCTTGCCCTGCGCCATCTTCACCAGCGCGGGCAGGTCGGCGGGACCCGACTTGGCGTTGACCACCAGCACTTCCGGCACGCGCACCACGAGGGTCAGATGTGCCAGATCCTTGTAGATGTCGAAAGGCATCTGCTGCTGCGGCATGAAGGGCGCGATGGAGAGCGCGCCGGGGCCGGTGAAGCCGATCGTCAGCCCGTCGGCCGGTGCCTTGGCCACGGCATCGGTGCCGACCAGCCCGCCGGCGCCGCCCCGGTTCTCCACCACCACGGGCTGGCCGAGCTGCTTGCCCAGCGCTTCGGCGAAGACGCGGCCGAAGATGTCGGCGGGGCCGCCGGCGGCGAAGGGCACCACAAGCTTCAGCGGACGGTCGGGCGTCCAGCCGCCAGTGGCGGCGGCCCGGGCGCGCAGGGCCGGCAGGGCCAGGCCTGCGGCCAGCAGGGTGCGTCGCTTCATTCCTGTTCGTCCTCCTCGCTGCGGCTTCACGCCTCTTCGTCGGGCAAGCTAGTCGGTTTGGTTGATCATATCAACCATTCGGACTAGCCTTTGCGGGCCGAGAGAGATTGCAAATGCGACAAGGGAGGAAATCATGCTCCAAGCGACGCGACGCAGCGCCCTGGCGGCGCTCACCGCCGGCGCGCTGCCCTGGATGCCCCCTCGGGTGGCCCATGCCGGGGAAGCCGCCTGGCCGGTGCGCGCGGTGCGCTTCGTCGTGCCTTTCGCGCCAGGCGGGCCGGTCGAGGTGCCGGCGCGCTTCATCGCCGACCAGCTGACGCGCAGGCTCGGGCAGAACGTCATCGTCGAGACCAAGCCGGGCGCCGGCGGCGCGCTTGGCATCCAGTATGTCGTGCAGGCGGCCGACCCGCATGTGCTGCTCTTCACGACCTCCTCCGTCGCCATCCTGCCGGCGCTGCTGGCCGATCCGGGCTACGACCCGTTCCGCGACCTGACGCCGGTCAGCATGGTCAGCGAGGTGCCGATGGCGCTGCTGGTGCGGCCGGACTGGCCGGTGCCCGACTTCAGGACCTTCCTGCAACAGGCGAAGGCCAAGCCGCAGCGCTTCTCCTTCGGCTCCTCCGGCGCCGGCTCCACCACCCATCTGGCGGGCGAACTGCTGAAGGCGAAGGCGGGTATCGATATCCTGCATGTGCCCTATCGCGGCGGCGCGCAGGCGGTGAACGCGCTCTATGCCGGCGATACCGACATGCTGATCACCGGGCTGATCGAGGCGACGTCGCATCTGCGCGAGGGGCGGCTGCGCGCCCTGGCGGTCACGGCGCCGCAGCGCAGCCCGGCCCTGCCGGAGGTTCCCGCCATCGCCGAGGCGGTGCCGGGCTACGGCATCACCATCTGGTACGCGATGTTTGGCCCGCCCGACACGCCGCCCGCCGTGGTGCAGCGCCTGGCCGAAGCCATGGCTCCGCTGCGCGATGGCACGCCGCTGGCGCAGCGCATGGCGGATGTGGGCGCCACGCTGTTGCTTGACGGACCGGCGCCGCTGGCGGCGCGGATGCGGGCGGAGGTGCCGCTATGGAAAGAAGTGGTCGCCTCCGCCGGGATCAGGCTCGACTAGGCGCCCAGGCCGGCGGGCGCTTGGCCTTGAAGGCGGCGATGCCTTCCTCCGCCTCGCCCGCCGCGCAGCGCGCGAAGGCCTGCGCGCCCGCATCGGCATAGCCCTCCGGCACAGGCCCGCCGAGCGCCGCCATCAGCGCCTTGGTCTCGGCCAGGGCGCCGGGCGCGCCCTGCAGCAGATCGCCGATCACGCTATCCACCTGGGCGGCGAGGGCGGCGGCATCCGGCAGCACCTCATGCACCAGCCCGCGCGCGGCGGCCTCGGCGGCGCCGATGGGGGCGCCCTGCAGCACCAGCCGCACCGCCTCGCTGCGCCCCATGCGGTGGGACAGCCAGGGCAGGATCTGCGCCGCCACCAGGCCACGCCGCACCTCCGGCGCGGCGAAGCGCGCCTCGGCCGAGGCGAGGGCGATATCGGCCGCGCAGACCAGTCCGAGGCCACCGGCGAAGGCCGAGCCCTCGACCTGCGCGATGACCACCTGCGGCAGCGCGGCGATGGCGGCGAAGCGGGCGCCGGTGCGGCGGTTGCGCTCAAGCTGCGCGGCCAGTTTCTCCTCCGGCGAGGCGGGCGCGCCCACCTCCGTCAGGTCCAGCCCGGCGCAGAAATGCCCGCCGGCACCGGAGAGCACCAGCACGCGCGCCGCACGGTCCTCGCGCAGGTCGGCGAGCAAGGCGTCGAGCGCCGTGACCAGCGCCGTGTTCATCGCATTGCGCCGGGCGGGGCGGTTCAGGATGGCGCGCACCACGGGGCCATCGCGCCGCACCAGAAGGGGGGATTCGTCCGTGTCGCTCATGCGTGTTCTCCGAGGCGGGTGGTGCGGGCGTGCAGGCGGCGTCCGAGCAGCGCCTCGGCGGCACGCCCGGCCTCCCGCACGCGATCGATGTCGAGCCCGGTGCGCACGCCCATGGCCTCGAAGAGCGTCGCCAGGTCTTCCGTGCAGACATTGCCGGTGAAGCCCTCGCCATAGGCGATCTCGGCCGGGTGCCCGCCAGTACCGCCTAGTGCGCTGTCGAAATAGGTGACGCCGGCTTCCAGCGCGGCGACGCAATTGGCGATGCCGGTGCCGCGGCTGTCGTGGAAATGCGCGATCAGCACAGTGTCCTGCGGCAGTTCCTCGCGCAGCAGACGCATCAGCGCGCGAACGCGCGGCGGCGTGCCGCTGCCGATGGTGTCGCCGATCGCGATGCGCCGCACCCCGAGGGCGATGAAGCGCCGGGCATCCTCCAGCACGCGTTCCGGCGGCGTCGGCCCGTCGAAGGGGCAGTCGAAGGCGACCGAGATGGTGCCGACGGTGGTGAAGGCCTCGCCGGCCAGTGCCGCCATCTCCTCGACATTGCGCCACTGCTCCTCGCGGGAGCGCCGCAGGTTGCGCTGCGTATGGCCCTCCGAGGCTGAGACGAGGAAGCTGATCTCCTCCGGCGCGCGACCCTCCACCCGGGTGGCGAGAGCGCGCTTCACAGCGGCGGGATTGGGGCAGGTGGCCTTGAACAGCACGCCCGGGCGCGGCGGCACGGCCTGCAGCACCTCCACCGCATCGGCGAATTGCGGCACGTATTTCGGGTGCGAGAAGGAGGTGATCTCGATCCGGCGGAAGCCGCAATCGGCGATGCGCGCCAACATTGCGGCCTTCTCTTCCGTCGGCAGCACGCCGGGCTCGTGCTGCAGCCCGTCGCGGGCGAAGCACTCACAAAGGACGACCTGCGGCGTCTCGCTCATGCGGGCAGCAATCCTTTCAGGATGTCGATGGCATCATAGGGGGTGGGCGCGGCATGCGCACCGGCGGCGGCCAGTGCGGCCAGCTTGGCGGCGGCGCTTTCGTGGGCATGGCCGATCAGCGCGCCGGCATGGCCCATCTGCCGCTCCGCCGGGGCGTGGCGGCCAGCGATGGTGGCGACCAGCGGCTTGGGGAAACCGGCCAGCGCCTCGGCCAGGGCGTATTCCTTGTCACCGCCGATCTCGCCGCAATACAGCACCGCTGCGGTTTCGGGGTCGTCGCGCAGGGCGGGCAGGTATTCGTGTGGGTTACGGCCGATGACGCCGTCCCCGCCCAGATGCAGCGCGATGCGCTGGCCGATCCCCGCCGCCGTCAGCAGCCGCGCGACCGTCAGGGTCAGCGTGCCGCTGCGCCCGAGCAGCGCCACCCGTCCCGGCATGCAGAAGGAGGGCGCGACCGAGCCGAGCAGCCCCTGGCCGGGCACGCAGAGGCCGAGCGTGTTCGGCCCCACCAGCCAGCTTCCCGCCGCCCGCGCGGCCTGGGCCGCGTCCAGCGTATCGTGCAGCGGCACGTATTCGGCGGCGGCGACGATGGTGGCGATGCCGGCGGCGGCACATTGCCGGATGGCCGCGCCGGTGCCCTCGGGTGGGGTGTAGAGGATGGCGGCATCCGCCGGTGTGTCCAACTCGCGCAGGCTGTCGAGCAGCGGCAGCCCGTCCAGCGTGCCGCCACCCTTGCCCAGTGCGATGCCGGCGACCAGCGGCGTGCCCGCCTCGCGCATCGCCGCCACCTGCCGCGCGGCATAGCGCCCGGTGGGGTTGAACACGACGACGCGGCGCGGGAAGGCGCGCAGGAAGGGCGGGATCATGCCGCCAGCTCCCCGGCCATGGCGCGCACCAGCGCCAGCGGGTCCTCGTGCAGGGCGGCGATGCCGGCTGCCCGCAACTGCCCGCGTGCCGCCTCGACGTCGAAGTCGCGCGTGGCGGCATGGCCGGCGGCAAAGCCGGCATAAAGCGGTTTGGGCGGCGGGTGACGGGCCAGGAAGGCCAGCAGCGCTTCCACCCGGTCGCGTAGTGGGCGCGAGGCCAGGGTGGTGTAGAACAGGATGGCCTTCACCTCCGGCCGGGCCGCGATGGCGAAGGCGGCTTCCAGCCGCGCCTCGGTGGTCTCGGCCGGGCCGCCGCGCAAATTGTCCATGAAGCAGGCGGCGCGCAGCCCGTGGTCGCCCAGCAGGTCCATCAGCTGCATGCCGAGCCCGGCGCCGGCGGAGACCAGCGCCACGTCCCCCGGCATCTCCACCAGGGCGAAGCCCTGCCGCCGCGCCTGCCGCTCCAGAGGCGTGAGAGCCGCCGCCTCCAGCGCGGCGCTGGCGGCGGGCGTGTCATGGCGCGGCACGGCGGACTCGTCGCGCACCAGCTTGGCATCGCAGGCGACGAGCCCGGCGGGGGTGACGGCCAGCGGGTTCAGTTCCAGCAGTTCCAGATCCTCCGCCCGCAGGATGCGGGCGAGGCGCGGCACCAGGCGCGCCAGGCGCACGGCGAGATCGGCCGGCAGTTCGGCGCGCAGCGCGGAGAAGAGCGCCTCGGCGGCGAAAGGGTCGTCCGGATCGACCGGCAGGCGCAGCGGCGCCGTGGCCTGCTCGACCTCGATGCCGCCCGTGCCGGAGAAGAGGCATTCGATCCCCTGCCGCGTGCCGTCCACGCGCAGCGCCAAGTACAGCTCCCGGGCGATCTCCACCGCCTCCTCCAGCAGGAAGGGCACGGCGCCGGCACGCGCCGCCATTTCGGTGCGGAGGGCCGGGATCTCGTCCGGGGTGGCACGTCGCACCAGGCCGCGCTTGCCGCGCCCGCCTTCCAGCACCTGCGCCTTCAATAGCAGCCCTGACCAGGCCCGGGCCTCGGGGGGCACCGCACCATCGGCCGGCAGCACCACGCCGCGCGGCACTGCCACGCCGTGCCGCCGCAGCAGCGCCTTACCGTCCATTTCGGTCAGCCGCATGGCCGGTCCTCCCGCCCTTTTGCGCCAGCTAGGAGGTTTGAGTTGATTTTGTCAACCAACCCCTTCGTCCCTGCCGCCATACGGAGTTTTGCGATTTCTGCGGTGGAAGCGCGCCCGGCGCAGGACAAGCCGCGGGATTGCCCCTAAGATGAGCGCATGCCTGCTTCGCGAACCATTGCCCCGCCCGGGGAAACCCGGACGATCAAGGACCTGCTCTCCTACCGCATCCATCAGCTGGCGAATGCCCTGAGCCGCGGCGCGGCGGCACGCTACCGGCGGGAGTTCGACGTCAGCCTGATGGAATGGCGTACCATCGCGCTGCTCGGAGATTTCGCGCCGATGTCGCTGAAGGACCTCGCGCGGCAGAGCGGGCTGGACAAGGGGCTGGCCAGCCGGGTGGTCGCCGGGCTGGTGGAGCGCGGCCTGGTGCGACGCGGCACCGCGGCAGATGCGCGCGAGCTGGCGCTGAGCCTGACCCCCGCCGGGCGGAAGGTGTTCCGCGGGCTGATGCGCGCCGCCGGCGAGCGCGACGCAGCCTTCCGCGCCGCCCTGACGGAGGCGGAGATGGAGTGCCTCGACAGCGCCATCGGCAAGCTGCTCCAGGCGGCTCGGCAGCAGCTCTAGTGTCCCGCCCGCGAAGTTCGCTGCATCTGCAGCGGACGAAGCGGATCGGCAGGCCACTGAGAGCAAAGGCGAGTGTCCTGCTTCTGAGGCCCGCAGGGCTGCGGAATCAGGACACGAGGCGGGCGGGATGGGCGATGGCCAGTGGTTCAGGCGCCATTCACGCCCGGGGAGGCCTGTGCGCGCGGCCCGGAAGGCTCCGGTTCCGACGCTTCGTCCGTCAAGCAAGCCTTGCCGCGCAAGTGCGCCCCTTCCGGCCCTGAAGCACCGCAGGCGCGCGCGGGAAGCGGGTTTGACCGCGCCGCCGGGAAGGATGCGCCGCACTGTGGCACCGGACACTCCCTGCCTCCTTTGCAACGTCTCGCGGGACAGCGTCTGGGCTCACCTTATGGTGATGCCATTTGCTCTTCGGCTCTGCCTGAGCCTTGACCCCATGTTTTCGAAACGCGTTCCTTCCTGGTGAGCTGAAGAGTTCCCCCCTGAAGGAACCCGTCGATGCCCGATGATGCCCTGCCAACACGCCGTCCGCCGACGCGGGTCCCGCCCGCTGACATCCCCGGCATAAACGGCCTCCTCACGCTCGCCGTCGGTGTCGTGGCCGTCGCGGCGCTCTACCTGGCCCGCGAGGTGCTGATCCCGATCACGCTGGCGGTCCTGCTCTCCTTTCTCCTGGCCCCCTGCGTTGCCCTGCTGCGGCGCCTGCGGCTGGGGCGGGTGCCTTCGGTGCTGCTGGCCGTCCTGTTCTCGCTCTGCGTGATCCTGGCGATCGGGGGTCTGATCGGCACGCAGGTCGCCGACCTCGCCCGCGACCTGCCCCGATATCAGACGACCATCGAGCAGAAGGCCGAGACGATCCGGGATTTCGCGTTCGGGCGGATGTCGGAAATCATGCGCGGGGTGGGGCGCCAGCTCGAGCGGGCAACCCGGGGTCAGCCGCCCGCGGCATCCGAAACGCCGGCCGCGGGGACGACGACGGTGGCTGAGCCGGCACCGATCCCGGTCGAGGTGCACCAGCCCACCTCCTCGCCGTTCGAAATCGTCGAGCGCATCCTGACGCCGGTCCTGAGTCCGCTCTCCACAACCGCCATCGTCTTCGTCTTCGCCACCTTCATCCTACTGCAGCGTGAGGATCTGCGAAACCGGTTGATCCGCCTCTTCGGCTCGGGCGACCTGCACCGCACGACGGCGGCGATGGACGATGCGGCGGGGCGGCTCAGCCGCTACTTCCTGTTCCAGCTCGCCATCAATCTGGCCTTCGGCCTGATCATCGGTACGGGCCTGCTCATCATCGGCGTGCCCTCGCCGGTGCTCTGGGGCGTGCTCGGCGCCTTGCTGCGCTTCGTGCCCTATATCGGCTCCTTCCTGGCCGCCGCGCTGCCATTGGCGCTGGCCGCCGCGGTCGATCCGGGCTGGTCGATGGTGTTCTGGACCGCGGCGCTTTACTTGGTGGTCGAGCCGGTCATGGGCCAGGTGGTGGAGCCGTTGCTTTATGGCCATTCGACCGGCCTCTCGCCCTTTGCCGTGGTGGTCGCCGCGACCTTCTGGACCTGGCTGTGGGGTCCGATCGGGCTGATCCTCTCCACCCCCTTGACGCTGCTGCTGGTCGTGCTCGGGCGGCATGCCGAGCCGCTGGAGTTCCTCGACGTGCTGCTCGGCGACCGGCCGCCTCTGACGCCGGTCGAGAATTTCTATCAGCGCATGCTGGCGGGCGACCCGGACGAAGCGCAGGACCAGGCCGAGCTGCTGCTGAAGGAACATTCGCTGACCTCCTACTACGACGAGGTGGCCCTGAAGGGCCTGCAACTCGCCGCCAATGATCTGCAGCGCGGCGTGGTCAGCGCCGAGCAGCTTGAGCGCATCAAGGCGGTGGTCCAGGACCTGGTGCAGGATCTCGACGACCATGAGGACAAGGACCCGCATCCGGATGCCTCGGCCGAGGAAGCCTTGCCGGCCTCCGCCGCGGAACGCTCCCTCCCGAAGCGCCCGCCCCCCGCGGTGGCGCTGCCGGATCGCGAGCAACGGCCCGCGGTCTGGCGAGGCGAGGCGCCCGTGCTCTGCCTGGCCGGCCGTGGGCCGCTCGACGAGGCGGCCTCCTCCATGCTGGCGCAGCTCCTGCGGAAGCACGGCCTGGGCGCGCGGGTCGCGCCGCACGAGGCGGCGGCGCGCGGCAGGATCGAGAGCCTCGATGTGACGGGGGTCGCGATGGTCTGCATCTCCTACCTCGAGATTCGCGGCAATCCGTCGCATCTCCGATACCTGCTGCGGCGCCTGCACCAGCGGCTGCCGCAGGCGCCGATCCTGGTCGGGCTGTGGCCGGCGGAGGAGGAGGTGCTCAAGGACGCGCAGCTCCGCACCACCATCGGCGCGACCTACTACACCACCACGCTGCGCGACGCGGTGCAGGCCTGCCTGCAGGCGGCGCAGGAGGCGGGCGGCAGGACGATGGTATCGGAGCTGTCGGCTGCCGCGGAACAGCATGGACCGCGTGCCATCGAGGGCAGCGCGCGGGAAGGAGCATGACGCCGTCATCGAAGCAGCAGCACGCCCGGCGGTGAGGTGGTCCCCTCGGGATGGCCGGTGGCCGGCTTGGGCGGCAGAGCGCACCGGGGGAGATCCGCGCGTGCCGGGAGAGGGCCGTCGGCATCGGGGTGGGGCCGCCTTCCCGGAGTATGGCGGCGCGGCGGCTTTCTCTATGATTGTCCGGCAGTATGGACGGCAGCACAGGACCAGAATGACCCCGGACAGCACGATGCATGACGACCAGGCCCTGCGCGTGGTGCCACAGCCGATGCGGCGGCAGGTCGAGGAGGGCCTGCGGAACGCCATCATCAGCGGCCGCTTCGCGCCGGGCCAGCACCTGCCGGACCGCATGCTCTGCGAGCTGTTCGGCGCCAGCCGCAGCGTGGTGCGCGAGGCCGTGCGGCTGCTGGAGGCCGAGGGGCTGGTGGTGCTGGTGCCGAATCGCGGTCCCTTCGTCGCCTATCTTTCCTCGGCCGAGGCGGCGCAGATCTACGAGGTGCGCGGCGTGCTGGAGGCGCTGGCGGGCGAAGGCTTCGCCATCCGCGCGACGGATGCCGAGCGGGCCGAGTTGCGTCAGGTCTTCGAGCGCCTCGCCGCCGCCGGCCCGGAGACGGACCGCATGACCCTGCTGGCCATCAAGCGCGATTTCTATGACGTGCTGCTGCGCGGCTGCCGCAACCCGATGGTAGCGCGCATGCTGGGCCAGATGCTGAACCGGAACTCGCAGCTCCGCGCCACCTCGCTCTCCGACCCCGGCCGCCTGCCGCAGACGGTGGCGGAGATCCGCCGCATCGTGCAGGCGGTCGAGCACCATGATCCGGAAGGGGCCTGGGAGGCCTGCCGCCTGCATGTCCGCCGTGCTGCCGCCGTCGCCGTGCGCATCCTGCGGGAGCGGGAGGAGCAGGCGGCACTGGGCACGCGCCCGGCCCGGCGCGCCGCGCCCTGAGTGCCGGGCGCAAGATTGACAGACAATCGCAACCCCCTCCACAGTCCCCGGAACCGCCTGCGAAAGGGCCGGGAGCAGCGCCGCCAGCCGGTGGCGAGGCCTGGCCCGGGTGGATGAGACGGGAGGAAGTGGGTGAGCACCGAAGGAATGGACGTGGCGCCGGCTCCGACGGCGACCTGGCCGGACGAGCTGTTCGAGCTGCTGAAGGCGCACCAGGTCCGGCAGGTCGCCTATGTGCCGGATGCCGGGCATTCCCGGCTGATCCAGCGCTGCCTGGACGAACCCGGCATCAAGGCGGTGCCACTGACGACCGAGGAAGAGGGCATCGGGCTTCTGCTGGGCGCTTGGCTCGGCGGCGAGCGCGGCGTGCTGCTGATGCAGAGCTCGGGCGTCGGCAATTGCATCAACATGCTGTCGCTCAGCATCCTGCACCGCACGCCGATGCCGATGCTCGTCACCATGCGCGGCGATTTCGGCGAGTTCAACCCGGCGCAGGTGCCGATGGGCAATGCGACGCAGACGGTGCTGGAGGCCATGGGCACGCTGGTGCGCCGCGCCGACCATGCCGCCGACGTGGCGCCGACCGCCGATGCCACGTTGCGGATGGCCTTCAACACCTTCCGTCCGACGGCGACGCTGATCGGCCAGCGCGTGCTCGGCGCCAAGACCTTCGGGAAGGAGTGACCCATGGCCATGAAATCCTCCGGCACGCTGCGCCGGCGCGAGGTGGTCGGCACGCTGCTCTCCGACCGGGGCGAGCTGCTGGTGATCGCCGGACTCGGCGCCCCCGCCTGGGACATCACGGCGGCCGGTGACCATCCGCGTAACCTGCCCCTCTGGGGCGGCATGGGTTCGGCCGCGACCATCGGCCTCGGCCTGGCGCTGGCGCAGCCCCATCTGCCGGTGCTGGTGATCACCGGGGACGGCGAGATGCTGATGGGCCTCGGCGCGCTCGCCACCATCGGTGTGCAGAAGCCGGCCAACCTCTCCGTCGTGGTGCTGGACAACGAGCACTACGGCGAGACCGGCATGCAGCGCACCCATACCGGCCATGGCGTGGATCTGGCGGGCATGGCGGAAGCGGCGGGCATCCCGCGCGTGCTCCGCGTTCGCGCCGAAGCGGAGGTGGCGCCGTTGCGCGCCGCCATCCACGAGAAGTCTGGCCCGCTCTTCGCCCAGGTGAAGATCGATGCCGAGGCGCTGCCGCTGGTGCTGCCGCCGCGCGAGGGCGCGCTGCTGCAGGCGCGGATGCGGGAATCCATCCTGGGGCCGCAGGCGCATCTCGCCTGAGGGCTGCCAGCGGGCCTGTCACCGGGGCGGCGGATAGAAACCCGCCGCCCCGGCCTTCTCAGAAGCCGTAGAGCCGCGCCGGATTGCCCACCAGCAGGCGCTGGAGATCGGCCTCATCGCCCATCAGGGGCAGCAGGTCGAGCAGGTTGGCGTCATCCGCGATGGGGTGGCGCGGGTTGGAGTGCGGGAAGTCCGTGCCCCAAACCACGCGATCCGGCGCGGTGGCGATCAGGGCGCGGGCGAAGGGCAGCGCGTCGTGGAAGGGCGGCCCCGCCGTCGAGACGCGGTCGGCCCCCGAGACCTTTACCCAGCAGTTCTCCCGCCGGGCCATCTCCAGCAGCGCGCGGAAGGCGGGCTGCTCCACGCCGCCGGCCGCGTCCACCCGCCCCATGTGATCGATGACGAAGGGGATGCGCAGCGCGTGCAACTCGTCCCGCAGTTCCAGCAGGTCGGCCGCGTCGAGATGGATCTGCGCGTGCCAGCCGAGCGGGGCGATGCGCGCCACGGTGCGGCGGAAGAAATCCATGTCCGGCCGTGCCTTCAGGTGCCTGACGAAGCCGAAGCGCACGCCGCGCACGCCGCCCGCATGCAGCGCCTGCAACGCCTTCTCGTCGAAGCTGTCGTCGATCAGCGCGACGCCGCGATAGCGGCCGCCACTGCTGGCGATGGCGTCGAGCATGGCGCGGTTGTCGGTGCCATGGACGATGGCCTGGACGATGACCGAGCGCGTGACGCCAAGCCGGGCATAGAGCGCCGCCAGATCCTCCTTGCCGCGGTCTGGCGGTGTGAAGGGACGGTTCTCCACGAAGGGGAAGCGCGCCACCGGACCCCAGATGTGGCAATGCGCGTCGCAGGCGTTCGCCGGCGGGAGATAGTTGGGAGCGGCCATCAGTCGAGCCTCACATCGGCGGCGCGGATCACCTCGGCCCAGCGCTCGACCTCGCCGCGGATGAAGGCCATGGCTTCCTCGGGCGGGCTGGCGACGATGCGCGCGCCCTGGCTGGTGAACTGCTTCGCCGTGGCCGGCTGCGCCATCACCGCGGCGATAGCGGCGTGCAGCCGTTTCACCCGCTCCGGCGGCGTGCCGGCGGGGGCGAGCACGGCGTACCAGTTCTCCACCTCCATGCCGTCGAGGCCCCCCTCGGCGAAGGTCGGGGTGTCCGGCAGGGCGGGGGAGCGCTGGGCGCTGGTCAGGGCGAGGGGACGCAACCGCCCCTCCTGCACATGCGGCAGCAGCACCGGAAGGTCGAGGAAGGCGAGGTCCACCTCCTTCGCCAGCAATGCGGTGATGGCCGGCGCGGCGCCGCGATAGGGGACATGGGTGATGTTGATGCCGCTGCGCAGCTTGAACAGCTCGCCGGCCAGATGCGGCGTGCCGCCCGGCCCGGCGGAGCCGAAGTTCAGCCTGCCGGGCCGCGACTTCGCCAGCGCCACAAGCTCGGCCACGTTGCGCGCCGGCACCTCGGGGTTCACGACCAGCAGCGAGGGCACCGCCGCAACGATCGAGACGGGCGCGAAGTCCTTGCGCGGATCATAGGGATTGTTCGGCAGCAGCGTGACGTTCACCGCCACCGCGCCGGTGCTGCTGAAGCCCAAGGTGTAGCCATCCGGCTCCGCCTTGGCGACGGCATCGGTGCCGACCACGCCACCGGCGCCGGAGCGGTTCTCCACCACCACCGAGCTTTTCAGCGCCTCGGTTAGCGCCGCGGCGGTGATGCGGGCGGCGGTATCCACCGGGCCGCCGGGCGGGAAGGGCACCACCAGCCGGATCGGCCGATCGGGGAAGGATTGGGCGGCAGCGCCGGAGGGGCGCAGCGCGGGCGCCGCCAGCGCCGTCGCGAGCAATGCGCGGCGGGTCGGGAAAAGGGCGTTCAGTCGCATCGGACCGACATCCCCCCATCCACCACGATCTCCGTGCCGGTGACGAAGCGCGCCTCGTCGGAGGCAAGGAACAGGGCGGCATTCGCCGTGTCCCGCCCGTCGCCCGCGAAGCCCAGCGGGATGCGCTTCTGGCGCTGGGCGAGCAGGGCCTGGACATCGCCGCCCGCGCGCTGGCCGGCGAGCCGCACCTCCACCATCGGTGTATGCATCTGCCCCGGCACCACGGTGTTTACCCGGATACTGCGGCTCGCATACTCGACCGCGACGACGCGGGAGAACTGGATGATCCCCGCCTTGGCGGCGGCATAGGCGACCTGTGCCGCGCCGGTCCAGCGGAGGCCGGAGGTGGAGGCGGTGTTGACGACGGCGCCGCCACCCTGGGCCTCCATGACCGGCAGGACATGCTTGCAGGTGAGAAAGACGCTCTTGAGGTTGTAGTCGATCTGGCTGTCCCAGATCTCCTCGCTCATCTCCACCGGCCCGCCCTTGGCCGAGCCGCCGACATTGTTCACCAGGATGTCGATGCGGCCGTACTCCGCCTTGGCCGCCTCGACCATGGCGGCGACCGAGGCGCTGCTCGTCACGTCGCATTCGCCCATGGCGAAGCGGCCGCCCTCCTCACGGATGCGGGCGGCGGTTTCCTCCATCGCGGCGAGGTTCTTGTCCACGCCATAGACCAGCGCGCCCTCGCGCGCGAAGAGCACGGCGGCGGCCCGCCCGTTGCCCCAGCCGGGGCCGACCGAGCCGGCCCCGGTGATGATCGCGACCTTGCCGGCCAGACGTCCTGCCATGCTGCTGCCCTCCTTGCGGCTCACGCGCCGGCCGGCACGAGGCGCCGCATGGTGCGGCGCGGGTTGCGGAAGAAGGTGCGCGCGCGCCGGGTCCAGGGCGTCTCGCGCGCCTCGATCCAGGCGGGGGATTCGAAGATCTCCCGCCGCTCCAGCCGGTAGGCGGCGAGATAGCGGGGGCTGGTCCCGGCATCGAGCGCGACGAAGCGGCGCGCCGAGATGACGCCGGGGACCGCGGCTAGCCGCGGGATATGCTCGTCCGCATACCAGGCGTTCAGCTCCTCCTCGCGGCCGGGCTCGACATCCTGCTCCACGGTGTAGAGGAAGGGCGCCTCCGCGCCCTCCGCGCCGATGCGGAGGATGGCGCGGTAGAGCACCGCGCCGGCAGGCGCCGGCTGCGGCGACGGCTCCATCCAGGTGAGGCGGCTGGCCGGATCGTCCGCCAGGGCGAAAACGAGGCCGGCGTCGCCGCCGCTCAGAATTGCGAGATCCGTCATGGGCTCAGTCCATCCGCACATTGGCGCGGCGGCCGATCTCGCCCCAGCGCTTGGTTTCGGCGATGATGAAGGCGTGGAACGCCTCCGGCGTGTTGCCCACCGGGCGCGCGCCCTGCTCGGCATAGGCCTTGCGCAGCTCGGGGTCGTTCAGCGCGCGCACGGCCGCCTCGTGCAGCAGGTCGATGACCGGCTTCGGTGTGCCGGCGGGTGCCACCAGCCCATACCAATTGTCCGCCTCGACGGACGGCTGGCCCGCCTCGGCCATGGTCGGCACGTCCGGCAGCAGCGGCGTGCGCTCCTTGCTGGCCAGCGCAATGGGGCGCAGCGCGCCGGCCTGCACCTGCGACAGCAGAGCCGGGATGTCGGCGAACATCATTTGCACCTGGCCGGCCATCAGGTCCGTCACCGCCGGCGCGGCGCCGCGATAGGGCACGTGCACGATGTCGATCCCCGCCGCTGCGCGCAGGGATTCGCCCGCGAGATGCGGCATGGAGCCGTTGCCGGACGAGGCGAAATTCAGCTTGCCCGGGTTCTTCTTCGCGTAGTCGATCAGTTCGGCCAGGGTCTTCACCGGAAGCTTCGGGTTCACCGCCAGCAGCTCCGGCATCAGCGCGACGAGCGTGATGGGCGCGAGATCCTTCTCCACATCGAAGGGCATCGGCGCGCCGAGCGGCGGGGAGATGGCGATGGCGCCGGCGCTGGTCAGCACCATACTGCGCCCGTCCGGCGGCGATTTCGCGACATTGTCGGTGCCGACCACACCGCCGGCGCCGGAGCGGTTCTCGATCACCACGGTGCGGTCGAGGATCGGGCCGAGCTTCTGCGCCAGCACACGGGCAACGAGGTCATTGGGGCCGCCCGGCGGGAAGGGCACGACAAGACGGATCGGCCCTTCCGGGACGGATGCGGGCTGCGCGATGGCCGGGCGGGCCAGCGGCAGGGCGGCGGTGGCCGCGAGCAGGCCGGCCAGTTGGCGGCGGCTTGGCATGGTTCGTTCCTCCCTGGTGTTCTTGTTGAGGGCGGGGTTCCGGCTCAGCCGCCGGGCGCCCCCTGGGTGTTGACGTAGAGCGCGTAGAGCGAGTGGCTGGCGGCCATGAACAGCCGGTTGCGATGCCGCCCGCCGAAGCAGAGATTGGCGCAGCGTTCGGGCAGCGCGATGTGGCCGATCGGCTCGCCCGCCGGGTTGAAGACGCGCACGCCGTCCTGCTCCGGGTCCATGCCCCAGCCGCACCAGAGATTGCCGTCCACATCCACGCGGAAACCGTCCGGCGTGCCGGTCCCGGCCTCCAGCAGCACGCGGCCGTTGCGCAGCTTGCCACCATCCACCTCGAAGACACGGATGGTGCGCGGGCGGGCGCGGGATTCGATGACGTAGAGCTTCGATTCATCGGGCGAGAAGGCGAGGCCGTTCGGTCCCTTCACATCATCCGCGACAACGGTGGCGCGGCCGGTCTGCCCGTCGATGCGGTAGACGCGTTCCGGTAGCTCCTGCTCCGCCTGCATTCCCTGGTAATGGCCAACAATGCCGAAGGGCGGGTCGGTGAACCAGATCGAGCCGTCGGACTTCACCACCACGTCGTTCGGCGAGTTCAGCCGCTTGCCCTCGAAATGGTCGAGCAGCACGGTGATGGCGCCGTCATGCTCTGTGCGCGTCACGCGCCGGCCGCCGGCCTCGCCACCATGCTCGCAGGTGACGAGGCGCCCCTCGCGGTCGCGCGTATTGCCATTGGCGTAATTGGAGGGCGCGCGGAAGGGCGTGACCTGGCCCGTCATCTCGTCCCAGCGCAGGATGCGGTCACTGGGTACGTCGCTCCAGAGCAGGCTGCGCCAGGCGCCGAACCAGACCGGCCCTTCCGCCCAGCGGCAGCCAGTATAAAGCCGCTCCACCCCGGCCAGGGCGAGGTGGTACTTCTCGAAGCTCGGGTCCAGCGTGCGGATCGCCGGATCGGGGTAGCGCAGGCTCGGTTCCCACATGGCGCTCAGCCCTCCGGCACCGGGTCGCCGGGCTCGGCGCCGAGTTCCGGCGCGAAGGCTTCGGGCAGGCCGATCTCGAAGACGTTCAGCGTCATCGCGACCAGCGCGTAATAGCCGAGGATGCCGACCAGCTCGACCATGCCGCGCTCGCCCAGCGCCGCGACGCCTTGGCGGTACAGCGCCTCCGGCACGCGGCGGATGGCGAGGAGCGTGGTGGCGACGTCATAGACCGCCTGCTCCTGGGCGTCGCGCAGGCAGGGTATGCGGCGCTCGGCGATGGCGGCGACCACCTCCGGGTCCATGCCCGCCTTCAGCCCCTCGCGCTTGTGCACAGCCCATTCGTAATGCGCTGTCCAGTGCCGGGCGGTGATCAGGATGGCCAGTTCGGAAAGGCGAGGCTCCAGCGTGGTCTGGTAGCGCAGCAGCTCACCGAGCTTCTGGCCGCGGCGCGCCAGCTCCGGGTTCTTCAGCCAGGCGATCATCGGCGCGGGCACGCGGCCGCGGATACCCGAGATGGCCTCCTGGCAGACGGCCTGTTCCTCGGGTGTGCGCTCTGCCTCGGGGGTCAGTGCGATCCTTGCCATTTCTTCTCGTTCCTCCCTGGCGCGCCTCAGCGCGCGGCCTGTTCCAGTCTCGATGGATCGCCACCGAGGTCGCGCGTCATGGCGATGGCCTCGCGCAGCACCAGCGGCACGCAGAGTGCCTCGGTCTCGGCGGTGAAGCGGTAGAGCGGCACGGAGATGCCGACGGAGCCGGCCACCTGGCCGCTGGAATCCAGCACGGGGCAGGCGATGGCGGCGATCTGCGGCAGCCGCTCGCCCCGGCTCACCACGGGCAGGCGGACGTCGGACTCCTCCAGCGCGATCAGCGCGCGGCCATGCGCGCCCCGGCCGAGCGGCTGCGCCTCGCCGACATGGGCGACGTCGCGCACCAGTTGTGGGGAATCGAGGCGGAAGACGCAGCGGCGCTGGTCGCCCTCGCGCACGAAGAAGGCGGCGCTCTCGCGGCTCTCGGCGCGCAGACGTTCCAGTGCCGGCATGACGTGGTGCTCCAGCCGCAGCGAGCGGCGGAACAGGTCGCCGAGCAGCAGCAGCGTCGGGCCGAGCAGATAGCCACCCGAGGGCAGGCGCTTGACGAAGCCATGCCCTTCCAGCGTGCCCAGCAGGCGCAGGGCGGTGGTCATGTTCAGCCCGGCACGGCGCGACAGCTCCGTGAGAGCGAGCGGGCCATCCTCCTCGCGGAAGGCGCGGAGCAGGGCCAGGGCCCGGTCCACCGCGCGCACGCTATCGCCGGCGAGGCTGCCGACCGGACCTGGTGGCACCACGGCGCGCAACTTGCCGCCCTTCCCGGAGGCGGGCGGCGGGGCGTCTTCCGGCGAGGGGGCGAGACGTTTCGGGTCCTGCTTCGGCATGGGCAAGACCTAGCAGGCGCTTCCAGCGTGTGGAAGTGTATTCCATGTGACGAAAGTGCGTTGTGAAGGGCCTCGGGTTTTCTCCACCCTTGCCGTACCGGAGGGCGCGGAAGGGCAGACAGGGCCGCTCCCGCGCTCAAGGCGGGAGAGGGTTGCTGTTCTGCTTCAGGCGGGCGGTATTTGCCGGGACTGACCGGGAGGATACGCGACAGGCATGCCGGCCGGGCGCCCGAAGGCCCGAAGCCGGATCCTGCTTTTCCGTGTGGATGCCGGCCGGGAGGCTGGCGAGGTCAGGCCGGGCGGAGTGTGCGCCAAGCTTCGGTGAAGCGACGCGCGCCGGCCGCCACCTCGGCCGCACCCATGCCCGGCTTATACAGTGCCGAGCCCAGGCCGAAGCCCGCCGCGCCGGCCTCCAGGAAGGGCGCCATGCTCTCGGGCGTGATGCCGCCCACCGGGAGCAGCCGCGTGCCCGCCGGCAGCACCGCGCGCATCGCCTTCACCACGGGCGGTCCCACCATCTCGGCGGGGAAGATCTTCAGCGCGGCGGCACCTGCGGCCAGCGCGGCGAAGGCTTCCGTCGGGGTGGCGATGCCCGGCGTGCAGAGCAGGCCGGCCTGCACCGCCGCGGCGATCACCACCGTGTCGGCATGCGGCATCACCACCAGCTCTGCCCCGAGATCGGCCAGGCGTCCCACATCCGCCGCCTGCAGCACCGTGCCGGCACCCACCAGCGCATCTCGCGGCAGCAGGCGGCGAATGGCGGCGATGCTGTCGAAGGGCTGCGGGGAGTTGAGCGGCACCTCGATCAGGCGGAAGCCCGCCTCGTAAAGGGCGCTGGCCACCGGTTCCGCCTCCTGCGGCCGCAGCCCGCGCAGGATGGCGACCAGCGGCAGCTGCGCGAAGGCGGCATCGAGGCGGGCCTGCAGGGGGGAGGGGGTCATCACGGCGTCTCCTGCGGGGCGGAAGGGGCAATCAGCCCGGCGGCGGTGGCGAAATGGAACAGGCCGGCCGGGGCGGTATTGCCGAGCTGCGCCATCGGCGCACGGCCAAGCTCCGACAGCACCTCGGCATAGCGGCGGCAGAGCGCCTCCTCGCCGATCAGCACCAGCGGCGTGCCGGGCAAGGCGGCGCGGCGGGTGCCGGAGACGACCTCGTTCCCGATCAGCAGGCCGGACAGGAAGTCCTGCAGTGCCGCCCCCGGCAGGTCGCCCGCCAGGCCGAGGCTGCGGGCGGCGAAGATCTGGTGCGCCAGGTCCCCCGGCCCGCTGTCCCGCGCCATCGCCACGCCGCGCGCGAAGGCCGTCGCGGCGATCCCGGGCGCCGCTTCCCCGATCATCAGCCGGCCCAGCAGGGAGTGGCGGCACAGCACGGCGAAGAGCTCGCCGGTCATGTAGGTGGCGAAGCGGGTGATCCGCCCCGCCTCCACCTCGACCCATTTCGAATGGGTGCCGGGCATCACCAGCAGGCTGCGCGTGGCCAGGGCCGGGTTGGCGAGCAGCGCGCCGGCCACCTGGATCTCCTCGCCCCGCATCACGTCCGGTGCGGCGCCCGGGGCACGGCAGAGCAGGCCGGGGGCGATCAGGATGCGGGTGCCGCGCGGCGTGCCGACCTCCACCGCCGCCGCGGCCAGTCGGCGCGCATCGGCGGGGCAATCGGCATAGGGGGCTTCGCGCCAGCCCTGCGCGCTGCCGACCATCCCGCCGGCCACCACGGGAAGGGTGGGGAAGCGCTCCAACCAGGCGCCACACAGGGTCTCGAAAGCGGCCTCGAAGCCAGGGATGCCGGGCTCAGGCAGGTTGGTGATGCCGTGCGCGCTGCCGTGCTGCTCCAGAACCGCGCCGGCGGCATCCATCAGGAAACCTCGCAGGCTGGAGGTACCCCAGTCCAGCGCGATCAGGGCGGGGCCTGCGGCGGCGTCGGTCATGTCGCATGCCCGGGGATGTGTGAAGGGCCATGGGCGGCGCTTGCCGGCTCGCCATGTGCGATCGGGGCGGAGACGGGCACGGTTCCTCGCTGGGGATCCTGGTCGGCGGCCATCCTGCGAAGGTGGGGAAACCGTGTCAAATGACGGCGGGTGGCGGGAATACGCCGCCCGCCCCTCCGCAGCCGGCCGTTGCCGGCCGCGGGCCTGCCCGCTCAGTGCTGGGACAGGCGCTGCGCCATGCGCAGGTGCTCCTGCAGGACCGGCACGTAACGCGCGGCGAAAGCCTTCACATCCGGGTCGGTGCCGTTCTGTGCCTCGGTCTGGAAGGCCTGCAGATCCTCCTGATGGTCCTGAACCATGGCCTGGGCATAGGCGCGGTCGAAGGCGCGGCCGCGCAGCTTGGCGAGGTTGTCATAGGTCTGCTGGTGCGCGGCGCCGATATCGCTGGGCGGCGTCAGCTGTTTGCGCTGCGCCAGCGCCATCATCTCCTGGTTGGCGCGTCCGTGGTCCTCCACCATCCGCTGGCCGAAGTTCTTCACCGCCTGCGAGCGGCCGTTCTGCTGGGCGAGCTGTCCCATCTGCACCTCGGCCATGCCGCCGCGCGCGGCCGTGGTCATGAAGGCGGTATCGCTGGTCGAAAGCGTCGGGTTCACCTGTGCCTTCGCCGCCGCCACGGTGGTGTCGGTCGCCTTCTGCGTCTCGGCGCAACCGGCCAGCAGCAGAACCGAGAAAGCCGCGCCCCAGATCACCTGCTTCATGGAGTTTCTCCCTCATTCACTGTGCGCCTGCCGGCAGCGGCTGCTGCCCGGGCAAGCCCCGCGCCCCGGGGCTGCGGTAGCAACGTATGAGGGGGGAAATCGTTTGGCGCCCGAGCACCGGCCCCGCCTCTTTCGCGCAAGAAGAGGGACACCGCCGGACGGCAGGCCGCAGGAATGGCGCAAGCTCAGACCGGAAGCGTGACGGGATCGCAAGCGCTTCCAATGAAAAGCCCAAACATTCACCATTTCGTCATCCCAACGCAGATCATGGGAATCCCCGGTGAATGCAGAAAGATGAAAGATTTTTCATCAAAAAGGATTTGTCGAACCGCTGTGCTCCTGCTGGTTTGCTCCCTATTCCGACCGGCGATCCTGTCGCCTTGCCGCGCCTCCGTCTCTCCGCCCCTCCGGACCGTCGGAGGTGTGCTCCGTGACGCTTCTCCGGACCGGTCCTGCATCTGCAAGCAAGGGACGGTCATGCCACTCACGACGCGCCGCCATTTGCTGTCCGCGACAGCATTGGTTGCCTTTTCGTCCTCGGCGCTCGCCCGCAGCGTCTCCGGCCGCCTGCCGTGGTCGCCGAACGAGGCCTATCCGCCGGAGATCGTCCGGCCCGGGGGCTGGTTGTTCCTGCGGCCCGAGGAGGTCGCCACGCTCGACGCCATCGTCAGCCGCCTGATCCCCGCCGACGATCTCAGCCCCAGCGGCAAGGACGCGGGCTGCACCGTCTTCATCGACCGGCAGCTGGCCGGGCCCTGGGGCAGCTACGACTGGTACTACATGCAGGGGCCTTTCGCCGAGAAGCCGCTGCCGCAGCAGGGCATCCAGTCGCCGCTCACGCCGCAGCAGCAATACCGCAAGGGTCTCGCGGCGCTGTCCACCCATTGCCGCGACGCCTTCGGCGGCAAGACCTTCGACCAGCTTGCGGCGGAAGATCAGGACAAGCTGCTGACGGCGATGGAGAAGGGCGAGGTCCAGCTGCCCGGCCTGACGGCGCCGCAGCTGACCACCACCATGCTGTTCAACCTGATCCTGCAGAACACCATGGAGGGTTTCTTCGCTGACCCGATCTACGGCGGCAACAAGGACATGGTGGGCTGGAAGCTGATCAACTTCCCCGGCACCCGCTATGACTTCCGCGACGTCCTCGCCAATCCCGGCAAGCCCTACACCAAGCCGCCCGTCTCCATCCTGGGCCGGCCCGACTGGAACGGAAAGCCCGCATGAGCCGCCTGCCCAAGAAGGATGTCGTCATCGTCGGGCTGGGCTGGACCGGCTCGATCATGGCCCACGAGCTGGCGATGGCGGGCCTCGACGTGGTCGCCATCGAGCGCGGCCCCTGGCGCGACACCGCGACCGACTACAATATCGGCACCGCGCCGGACGAGCTGCGCTACGCCGTGCGGCAGGACATCTTCCTGCGCCCGGCGCAGGACACGCAGACCGCGCGCAACAGCCTGGACCAGGTGGCGCTGCCGATCCGCAAGTACGGCTCCTACCTGCCGGGCAACGGCGTGGGCGGTGCCGGCGTGCACTGGAACGGCCATACCTGGCGCTTTTTCCCGAGCGACTTCAACCTGCGCTCCCACTACATCGAGCGCTACGGCAAGGACATCATCCCCGAGAACTGCACCGTGCAGGACTGGCCCGTCAGCTATGACGAGCTGGAGCCGCATTACGACTTCTTCGAGAAGGTCTGCGGCATCTCGGGCAAGGCCGGCAACATCAAGGGTGTCATCCAGCCCGGCGGCAATCCCTTCGAGGGCTGGCGCTCGGACGAGTATCCGACCAAGCCGCTGAAGCCCAATCTGAGCCAGACGATGTTCGCCAAGGCGGCGACGGAGCTGGGGATGCATCCCTTCCCGCTGCCCTCCGGCAACATTTCCGAGGCCTATACCAATCCCTACGGCGTGCGGATGGCGCCCTGCACTTATTGCGGCTTCTGCGAGTGGTTCGGCTGCGCCAACTACTCGAAGGCCAGCCCGCAGGCCTGCGTGCTGCCGGCCCTGATGCGCCAGTCGAACTTCGAGGCCCGCACGCTCTGCGAGGTGACGAAGATCAACACCACGCCCGATGGCAAGATGGCGACCGGCGTCACCTATGTCGATGCCGATGGGCGGGAATGGGAGCAACCGGCCGAGCTGGTGCTGCTCTGCGCCTATGCGATCTTCAACGTCCGCCTGCTGATGCTCTCCAATATCGGCACGCAGTACGACCCGGTGAGCAATACCGGCACGCTCGGCCGCAACTATGCCTACCAGACCAATGCGGGCAGCGTCGGCTACTTCAGCAAGGACGTGAACTTCAATCCCTTCGCCGGCGCCGGCTCGCTCGGCATGATGGCCGACGACTTCAACGGCGACAATTTCGACCACACCGGCCTCGGCTTCATCGGCGGCGCCAACATCAACTGCACCACCACCAATGGCCGGCCGATCAGCAACCGCCCGGTCCCGCCCGGCACGCCGCGCTGGGGCGCCGAGTGGAAGAAGGCCACCGCTGATACCTACGGCCATGTGCAGAGCGTCGGCACCCAGGGCAGCTCGATGGCCTATCGCGACGTTTATCTGGACCTGGACCCGACCTATAAGGACCGGCTGGGCCGCCCGCTGATGCGCATGACCTTCGACTTCAAGGAGAACGACCTGAAGATGTCGCGCTACGTCGTCGACCAGACGGCGAAGATCGCGCGGGCGATGGGCGCCAACCACGTCTCGGTCAACTACAAGAAGGGCCCCTGGAGCGTCGTGCCCTATCAGACGACGCACAACACCGGCGGCGCGGTGATGAGCAGCACGCCGCAGGACGGTGTCGTCAACCGCTACACCCAGCACTGGGACGTGCCGAACCTCTTCGTCTCCGGCGCCTGCCTCTTCCCGCAGAACGCCGGCTACAACCCGACCGGCACGGTCGGTGCCCTGACCTACTGGGCACTGGACGCGATCAAGAACAAGTATCTCAAGAACCCCGGCCAGGCACTGGTGCAGGCATGATGCGCGGCACAATCCTCGCGGCGACGCTATTCGCTGCCACCGCCCTGGGCGCTGGCATCGCCAAGGCCGATCCGGACAACTTCGTCGAGGTGCAGCGCGGCAAGTATCTCGCCACCGTCGGCGACTGCATGGGCTGCCATGTTGGCCCCGACGGGAAGTCGATGGCCGGCGGCAACCTGCTGGAGACGCCCTTCGGCAACATCGCCGTGCCGAACATCACGCCGGACAACAAGACCGGCATCGGCACCTGGTCCGCGGAGGACTTCTACCAGGCGATGCATGTGGGCAAGGCCCCGGACGGGACGCATCTCTATCCGGCCTTCCCCTATACCTCCTTCACCAAGATGACGCGCGAGGACACCGACGCGATCTACGCCTATCTGCGCGCGCAGGAGGCAGTGGAGAACGAGGTCGATCGCGACACGCTGCCCTTCCCCTTCAACATCCGCCTGGCGATGTGGGGCTGGAACTGGCTGAACTTCACGCCCGGCGAGTTCAAGCCGGACCCGCAGAAGTCCGAGGCCTACAACCGCGGCGCCTATCTGGTGGAAGGCCCGGGCCATTGCGGCCTGTGCCACACACCACGCAACTTCATGGGCGGCGACGCGGCCGGCGATGAACTGAAGGGCGGCGCGCTGCAGGGCTGGTTCGCGCCCAACATCAGCGCCGACAAGCATGTCGGCATCGGTGCCTGGTCGGAGGCGGAGATCGTCGACTACCTGCGCACCGGCCATACCGCGCGCAGCGCCGCGAGCGGGCCGATGGCCGAGGTGGTCTCCTATTCCACCAGCCACATGACCGAGGGCGACCTGAAGGCCATCGCCACCTATCTGCGCGAGCGGGGCGCGGCGGGCGAGGCGAAGCCGCAGCCGCTGGCCGCCAGCGAGCCGCGGATGCAGGCGGGCGCCGCCATTTATGACGACACCTGCGCCGCCTGCCATGTCGGCGATGGCAGCGGCGTGGCCGGGATGTTCCCGCGCCTGGCCGACAACCAGCTGGTGCAGCAGACCGATCCGTCCGGCATCCTGCACGTGATCCTGCAGGGCTCGCAGTCGGTGGCGACGCCGCATGCGGTGACGGCGCCGTCGATGCCCGCGCTGGGCTGGCGCCTGTCGGACCAGCAGGTGGCGGATGTGGCGACCTTCATCCGCAACAGTTGGGGCAATGCGGCCGCGCCAGTCACGGCCGACCAGGTGAAGTCGATGCGGGAAGAGACGGCCGGCGTTGCCATGCCGGCGCGCCACTGAGAACCAGGGCGGCGCTCCCGCGCCGCCCCCACCCCGCTCCGGCGGGGCCGGCCTAGAGCAGATCCCGATCAGGCGAAATCGCCTGATCGGGTGAAGATGCTCGTAGAAACAATATCCTGGAGCGTTATCCGTGAGCCAATGCGAACGGAAAACGCTCTAGGCCGGCGGGCGGCCTGCCGCCTCGCCTAGCGCCGCAGCCGGCGCTGGCTGCCCGATGAAGCGGGCGACCTCCTCATTGAAGCCCATCAGCCGAAAATCCTGCATCCGCATCGGGTAGAGGATCCCGTCGAGATGGTCGTTCTCATGTTGGACCACCCCGGCATGGAAGCCACTCACCTCGGCGCTGACCGTGCGCCCGTCGCAGTCGAGACCGGTGTAACGGACGCGCCGGAAGCGCGGCACCGCTGCGCGCAGGCCAGGGATCGAGAGGCAGCCCTCCCAGCGCAGGTGCTTCTCCTCACCCAGCGGCTCCACCGTCGGGTTGATCAGCACCGTGTTGCCGACCGGCGTGTCGTCCGACGCGCCGCTGGCGCGGTGCGGCTGGACGCGGAAGACGAAGAGGCGCAGCGGCACATGCACTTGCGGCGCGGCGAGCCCGGCGCCGGGTGCATCTTCCATGGTCTCCAACATGTCCTGCACCAGGCGGCGGATCTCCGGCGCGCCGGGGTCGCTGACGGGCTGGCATTGCTCCAGCAGCACGGGGTGGCCCATGCGGGCGATCTTCAGAATGGCCATGACGGGGTCCAGGCAAGGAGGGGACAGGGCGCGCGAAATCGGCCCCGCGGCCGGCCATGATCACGCCCGCCCCGGCGCCCGGCAAGGGGGCGGCCTTCCTCCCGCGCGGTGTCCGGTCCGGGGCATCGGCGCCCCACAGACCCGTTCCGGGCCGGCGTGGGGCAGGGGGCGATAGGCCGGCTACCGGCCGCGCGCCTCCGCCAGATGGTCGAAGCGGTGCACGTAGCTGCCCAGACCCTGGGTCTGTGACCGCAGCTCGATGATGAGGTCAGCCAGTTCCGCCGTCGGCACCAGCGCCTGGACCTCGTCCCAGTTCTCCCAGTCCGGCTTCGCGGCGAAGCCGAGGATCTGCCCGCGTCGGCCGGTCAGCAGGCGCTGGGCGGCGGCGGTGAAAACGGAGGGGACGCTGACCGTCACCTCCTCCATCGGCTCCAGCAGCACCGGCCCGGCCTTGGCCAGCGCCTCCTGCATCGCCATGCGGGTGGCGGTGGCGAAGGCCATGTCGCTGCTGTCCACGCTGTGGAAGCCGCCGTCGAGCAGGGTCACGGCGATGTCCACCACCGGGTTGCCGAGCGGCCCCTTCCGCGTGGCCTCCTCCGCCGCCTGGGCCACCGCGGGGATGAAGCGCTTCGGCACGGCCCCACCGACCACCGTCTCGTCGAAATGGAAGCCGGCACCGCGCGGGCGCGGTGCGACCTGCAGCTTCACATCGGCGAATTGGCCATGCCCCCCGGTCTGCCGCTTCAGCCGTGCGCTCTGCACCACGGCATGGCGGATGGTCTCGCGAAAGGGCACCGGCGCCCGTGCCGTGCGCAGCTTGGCCCCGGCGGCGGTGCCCAGCCGGTCCAGCGCGGTGCGCAGATGGATCTCTCCCTGGCCGGCGAGGATGGTGGCGCCGCTTTCCGGATCCTGGCCGACCGCCAGGGCCGGATCCTCCTCGGCCAGGCGTTGCAGTGCCGCCGAGAGCCGCACCTCGTCCTTACGGTCCTCCGGGCTGATGGCCAGCGCATGGACGGGGGGCGGTGGCGCCGGAAAGGGCAGGGCCGGCCCGCCCAGGGTGGTACCGGTCTGGACGCCCTCCAGCCGGCCGATGGCGACGATGTCGCCGGCCTCCGCCTGCGGCACCTTCTGATCCTCCCCGCCGGGAAAGCGGTGCAGGGCGCCGCAGCGCAGGCCGTTCAGCGTCGCCCCCTCGCGCAGCGTGCCGCGCCAGAGCCGCGCAAAGGAGAGGCGCCCGGCATGGCCGGCCTGCTGGGTGCGGAAGACCTGTGCGAGCGGCCCGCCCTCCGCGTCGATGCCGAGCCGGGCGGCGGTTTCCGTCACCTGGGGGACGTCGTGGCGCAGGGCCTTCCAAAGCCGCTGGATGCCGTGCCCGTGCTCGGCGGCGCCGAGCAGCACGCCGACCACTGTGCCGCTGGCCTCGCCGCTGTGCAGCGGGCGGTAGATCTCGGCCGGTTCCAGCGCCGCGTCCTCCAGCACCTTCTCCAGCAGCGCGTCGTCATGATCGGCCAGGATCTCGAGCAGCGCCTCGCGCGCCTCGGCCTCCCGCGCCCGCATCGCCTCTGGCGGGTCGATGCGCTCGGAAGGGGCGCCGCGGCGGTAGCGGTAGGCGCGTCCGCTGACCACGTCGAGATAGCCGACGATGTTCTCCCCCTCGCGGATCGGCACCTGGCGGAGCGCCAGCTGGCGGCGGGTCTGCGCCTGCAGGGCCGCCAGGGTGTCGCGCACCGCCCCGGTCAGCGTGTCGAGCTTGTTGATGAAGACCAGCGCCGGCGTGCCCGCCTGCTCCAGGCGGCGCAGCACCGGGCCGAGGGCGATGGCCCGCTCGGGCGCGGGGTCGCAGACCACCACCGCCAGATCCACGACCGCCAGGGCGCAGTCCATGTCATGGCAGAACTCGAAGGAGCCGGGGCAATCCAGGATCGCCCAGGGGTCGTCCTGCCAGGCGGCATGGCCGAGCCGCAGCTCCGTGCCCATGGCCGGCGGCCCGGTGCGGCGGGGCGGGTTGCCGGCGGCCGCCAGCAGGGCCTCGAACAGGGTGGACTTGCCGCTCCCCTGCGGGCCGATCAGCGCGACGGCGCGGGGTAAAGCCCGGCCTGTCTCGTCATTGCGAGCTTGCGACATCGGAGCGCGCCTCCCGGTTTATTGCCGCATTCGCGTCGCGCACCGGGAGCGCTTCTGGTTTTCCCGCCCCCGGGATGGCGGCCGGCGCCTGCGGAAGGCGGCCGCCACGGGCGGAATGATGCGGCAGCCAGGGGCGTCTTGGCGAGCGCTTTCCGGCGTGAGGCCCGGAGGGCGCCGAGTCGAAGGAGGGCCGCTCTCTTGCCGGGGCGGCCCGCGCCGCTCCCTCAGTCCAGGCCCAGCGTGCCCCGCAGGCGCGACAGGTCCTCCGCCAGGGCGGTGATCGGCGCCTGCAGCGCGTTGCGGTCGTCGCGGGTGAGCGTCTCGTAGTTCTTGAAGCCGTCCGGCGTGCGGTAGCGGGCCAGCACGGCGTCCACCTTGCCGAAATTGGCGTCCACCTTGGCGAGCAGCGGCGCGTCGGCCTTCGTCAGCAGCGGCCGCAGCAGGTCCACGATCTTCTTCGAACCGTCGATATTGGCCTGGAAGTCGGAAAGATCGGCGCCGCTGTAGCGATTCTCCTCGCCGGAGATCTTGGTGGCCGCCACTTCCTCGACCAGCGCGGCGGCGCCGCCCACCACCTTCTCGGGCGGGGTGGTCAGGCCCTGGATGCGCGTCTGCAACTCCTGCACGTCGGCGAGCAGCTTGTCGGCGAAGGGAGCCAGCCCCTCGGTGCTCTTCTGCGCGAAAAGCCCGTATTCGATGCGGTGGAAGCCGGTGAAGCCAGAGTCCTTCTCGGCTTCGGCGTGGTCGTCGGCGCGGGAGTCGATGGCGGCATCGAGGTCGCTGAACAGTTCGGCGAGCGGCTCGATCCGCTCGTAGTGGACGCGCGTGGGGGCGTAGAGCGCCTGCGCCTTCTGCAGGTCGCCCGCCTTGACGGCGCCCGTGAAGGCGCGCGTGCGCTCGACCAGCTGCCGCACCTCGCCGATCACGTAGAGCTTGTACTGTGCGATCGGCGCCGCCAGCTCCAGCGGCGAGACGGCCGCGGCGCGGGCGGCGCCCGCGGGCGGCAGGGCGGCGGCGAGCGACAGGGCCATGAGGCCCGCGCCCGAGAGGAGCAGACGGCGCATCGGAAAATCCTTCCTGGGAATGAGGCGGCAGGAGCGGGGCCGGGTCATGCTTCCAGCAGGCCCTGGCCGAGATAGCCGCCTTCCGCGGGGACGCCGGGCAGGGCGAAGAAATAGCCGCCCCCTTCGGGCTTGATGTATTCCTCCAGCGGCTCGCCGTTCAGCCGCCGCTGCACGGCGATGAAGCCGGCCTCGAGATCCGCCTGGAAGCAGATGAACAGCAGGCCCATGTCGAGCTGGCCCGAGCGGGTGACGCCGCGGCTGTAGTTGAAGGGGCGGCGCAGGATACGGCTGCCCTCGGTTTCCGGTGTGCGCGGGTTGGCGAGGCGGATATGCGCGTCGAGCGGCGTGCGCGCCCCCTCGGGGTCGCTGGCGAAATCCGGCTCGTCATGCTCGCGCTCCCCATCGAGCGGAGCGCCGGAATCCTTCTGCCGGCCCATGATCCGCTCCTGCTCGCGCAACGGCGTGCGGTCCCAGCGCTCCACCAGGTTGCGGATGAGGCGCACCACCTGATAGCTGCCGCCCGCCACCCAGTCCGGCTCGCCCTGGCCCCCCTCGCCCTGACCCGGTGCCGTCCAGACCAGCCGCTTCATCAGGGGCGTGTCGGTGGGATCGGGGTTGGCGGTGCCGTCCTTGAAGCCGAGCAGGTTGCGCGGCGTCTCGCGCTTGGCCGCGCCGGCAGCGGGCGGCAGGAAGCCCTCCTGTTTCCAGCGCAGGCGCAGCAGGTCCGGCGTCGCCTTGATCACGTCGCGCAGCGCGTGCAGCGTGGTGGCCGGGGTATTGGCGCAGATCTGCACCAGCAGGTCGCCATGGCACCAGTCGCGGTCCAGCGCGTCGTTCGGGAAGCGCGTCATGCGCACCAGATGGCGCGGCCGGCGTGCCGCCAGCCCGTAGCGGTCGTCGAACAGCGAGGCGCCGACCGCCACCGTCAGCGTCACCGCGTCGGGCAGAATCACCGGGCCGAGGATGCCGGAATCCGCCGGCGGGAAGCGCGGGTCCTCGGCGGGCGGGGTGCCGCCCGCCATCAGGAAGGCGGCACGCTCCGTCAGGGTGCGGAACAGCCGCTCCAGATCCCGCCGGGAGCCGGCCAGCACGTCGAAGGCGGCGACCAGCCCGGACGCTGGCGGCGGGTTGAGGATACCGGGCTGGTGCGGGCCGTAGAAGGGAATGGCCTGGTTCGCCGCCCGGTCGTCGCGGCCCGGCGGGGATTGCATCAGCTCGTCGGCCCGCGCCGTGGGGACGGCCGGCGCCAGGCCCAGCGCGGCGCCGCTGCCGGCGAGGCCGCGCAGCAGGGCGCGCCGGCCGGCGGAGAGATGGAAGGGACAGCGGCTCATGCTGCGCCGAGCCTTTCGCGCAGGGAGGAGAGGGCTTCCGCCAGAGCCGCCGAGGCGCTGCGCCAGCCCGCCGCATCCCCTGTGGCCAGGGCGGCGCGGGCGGCGGCGAGTTGCGCTGTGGCCCGTTGCGCCGGCTCCGGAGCGGTCTGGCCGAGCGGCGGGGCCAGCAACGTCACGATCTTGCCGGAACCCTCCAGCAGGGCGGCGGCCAGTGCGGGGTCGCCGAGATTCGCCGCCTCGGAGGCGGCCAGCGCCGCGCCGGCAAGCATCCGGTCGGGCGGGATGCTCGCCCCGCTCAGCCGCTCCAGCAGAAGCGCGACATCGGCGCGGATCTTGCGCGCCAGGTCCGGCGCGGCGGGATCGGCGTTCTGAAGCGCCAGGGCCAGCCGGCGGAAGCCGGTGAAGGCGGGATCGGTAGCGCCGCCCGCGAAATCCGCGGCGCGCGCGTCCAGCGCAGCGTCCAGCCCGGCCTGCAGCAGCTTCGTGGCGGGCCGCAGGCGCTCATAGGCGGCATGCGCCTCAGCCAGGGCCCCGGCCGCTTCCGGGCCGCTCCCGGCCTCGACCAGCCGCGCGGTGGCCGCCTCCAGCTGCGCGCCCTGCAGGGCCAGATAGACCTGGTACTCCGCCATGGGGGCGATCAGTTCGCGCAGGTCCGGCCCCGCCGGGGCGGCGCCCTGACCGGAGGGGCGGACCAGCAGCCGGCCGCGCGGATTGCTCAGCAGGCCGCAGGTGATGGCATATTCGCCGGGGGCGAGGCGGGCGGTCAGCCGCTGGCTGAGGCCGGGGGCGATGTTCTCCCGTTCCTCGACGACCATGACGCCGTCCAGGATCTCCCATTCCAGCACCCGCTCGCTACGGTTGACGATGCGGAAGGCCACCCGGCCGGCCGGCACTTCCAGCTCACCCGGCTCGCAGGCGCTGGCGGTGACGGTCACCGTCACGGCATCCTCCGCCGCGGCGGGGCGCGCGGCGCGGATCTGGTGCTGCCGCCAATCCAGCACGCCCAGCACGGCGACGCCGAGTGCCAGCAGGCCGACCACTCCGTAGCCGAGGCGGATGGTGCGTCGCAGGGACATCCGGGTTCAGCGCCCCGCCACGGCGGCCGGGCGCTGCGGGCTGGCCAGGAAGGCCGGCAGGAACACGCCGAGGAAGGCCAGGTAAAGCAGCACCTCGCCCAGGCTGGGGCGGTCGGCATAGCCGAACAGCCCGGCCAGCACGGTGCCCACCGGCCCATCCTCCGGCAGGATGTGGCTGAGATCGAAGGCCAGTTGCTGCAGCCCGTTCCAGAGGCCGGCCTCGTGCAGCGCGCGCAGGGCGCCGGCCGCCAGCCCGGCGGCGGCGAAGAGCAGCACCACGCCGGTCCAGCGAAAGAAGCGGCCCAGGTTGAGGCGCAGGCCGCCCCAGGCGATCAGCACGCCGACCGCCGACGCCACGGCCAGGCCGAGCAGCCCGCCCAGCGGCACCGACCAGCCGGCGCCCTGCTGCATCAGCGCCAGCAGGAAGACCACCGCCTCCACCCCCTCCCGCGCCACGGCGAGGAAGACCAGCGCGATCAGCGCGGCGCTGGAGCCGGCCGCCGCTTCCATCTTGCCGCGCAGGTTCTTGCCCATGGAATGGGCGGCGCGGCGCATCCAGAAGGCCATGCCGGCCAGCATGCCGGCGGCCAACAGGCCGATGGCGCTTTCGAACAGCTCCTGCTGGCGTTGCGGGAATTCGGCGCTGAGCAGATCCAGCGAAAGGCCGAGGCCAAGGCAGATCAGCGCGGCGCAGGCCGTGCCGATCCACACCAGCGGCACCCGGTCGGAGCGGCCGGTGCGATGCAGGTATCCGGCGGCGATGCCCACGATCAGGGCCGCTTCGAGGCCCTCGCGCAGTAGAATCAGAAAGGCGACCAGCACGGGCAGATGGCTCCCTGGCGGTACCGCTCACGGATCGGCGGTGCCGGGTATCGCCACCGAATAGGACTCCTGCGAATGGCTCGCAAGAGCAGGATGGGCCCCGGACAAGCTCATTCCGCCAGGATTCCGGGCGGCACGGCTCTCCCGCCCGATGCACCGCTCCCCCATGCCCGGCTCGGGCAGGCACCCTCCGCACGATGGACGAGAAGGGGCCTTCGCGCGCCCGTGCAGCCCCTGCGCCGCCCAAGCGTTAAGGACGGGCGCTCCGCAAGACCGGGTTCCGGCGGCGCGGCGCGGCGTGTGACCTGCAACAGGCCCGACCCGTGATGACGGAGACACATCGCTCGCCCACCCGCCGCAGCATGGCCCCGCGGCTGCCGACGCCCTTCCAGGGCCCGCTCGCCCGGGCGGTCAAACGGGCGATCGCCGGCCGGGTGGTGACGCTGTTCAACGATCGCGCGCGCGGCGAGCGGCCCGTGGCGCGGCGGCCCGATGGGCTGTTTGGCCCCGGCGCGGTGGCCTGGCGGGTGCATGGCGACGTCGTCTCCATGATGGTGGGCGGTGTCGCGGGGCTGCTGCTGCAGATGCTGCACCCGGCCGTGCTGGCAGGCGTCTGGGACCATTCGAACTTCCGGACGGACATGCCGGGCCGCCTGCGGCGCACCGCGCGTTTCATCGCATTGACGACTTATGGCGGCCGGGCCGAGGCGGAGGCGGCGATCGCCCGCGTGCGCGCCATCCACGAGCAGGTCCGCGGCACGCTGCCGGACGGCACCCCCTACCGGGCGAGCGACCCCGCCCTGCTGGCCTGGGTGCATGTGACGGAGACGACATGCTTCCTCGATGCCTGGCTCCGCTATGCCGAGCCCGGCCTCCCGGCGGCGGAGCAGGACCGCTATTTCGACGAGATGGCGCGGATCGGCCTGGCGCTGGGCGCCGACCCGGTGCCGCGCAGCCGCGCCGAGGCGGAGGCGCTGATCGCGGCGATGCGCCCCGCCCTGCGCTGCGACGAACGCACGCGCGAGGTGGCGCGGTTTCTCCTCCATCAGCGGGCGGCCGATCCGGTGGCGGAGCCGCTGCAGGCGCTCACCATGCAGGCGGCGGTGGACCTGCTGCCGGTCTGGGCACGCCGCATGCACGGCCTGCCGACCCCCGCACTCGGCCCGCCGCTAGTGCGGGCGGGGACGCTTGGCATGGCGCGCACCCTGCGCTGGGCCTTTACCTGACCTGCCGGGAGCGTGGATTAGGCATTCCGTAACCTGTCCGGGCGATACTCATGGCCGGTTCCAGTCCATCGTGCGGAGACGCTGACATGAGGTCGGCCGAGTTCCACCATGGTCCCTATACGATCAGGACCTTCGTGGTGGATGATCAGTTCAGGGCCCGGGCCTTCCGGGACGGCGTATGGGTCAAGGATGTCGCCGACTGGAGCGCGGAGACGCTCGATGAGGCCCTGCGGCGGATGCGCCAGTCGCTCGACGACCTGGACGAGGAAAACCTGGAGGAAGTCGGCCTCGCCTCCTGCGCCGGCTAGCGGCGCGAGGCGGAATGGTGGGCGCCTGACGCCCTGGCTCAATGCCGCATGAGCACCGGAATCTCGGCCTCAGCGAGGACCCGCGCGGTGACGCCACCCAGGATGCGCTCCCGCAACGGGGTATGGGCGAAGGCGCCCATCACCAGCAGCCCAGCGCCGCGCCGCCGCGCCGCCGCCAGCAGCGCGGTGCCCATCGGGGCACCCTCCGGTGCGACATGGACGGCTTCAACCCGTGCCCGGTGTGTCTGCAGTAGTTCGGGCAGCGGCGGCTGCACCGCCGGCGCCTGAGCCCGGCCCCGCAGCAGGACAATCCGCCGGGCCTTGTGCAGCAGGGGCATGGCGGACCGCACCGCGCGCTCCGCATGGGCGTCGTCCCGCCAAGCGATGGCGACCACCGGCGCGGGCATGGGCAAGCTATCCACGTCCGGCGGCAGAAGAAGCACCGGGCGCCCGGCCTGGAACAGGGCGGCATGCAGCGCCTCGCCGGCCTGCGCGTCGCCCCGTAAGCCAGGGCGCCGGCTGAGGATGAGGTCGGCGCCCCGGCCATGCTCGGCCACCGCCGCCGAGGGGTTGCCCTCGACCATGGTCCATCCGGCGCCGAGGCCCTGCGCTCCGGCCGCTTCGGCCCAGCGGTCAAAGGCCGCGCGCAACGCCGCCCCCTGGTGACGCCATTGCGCAGCCTCCTCCGCGCGGCGCGCGGCGGTCAGCACCTCCTCACTGGGCAGCAGGGCCGCTGCCGGCTCAGGGATGAGTGCCAGCGCCTGGACGCGGCCGCCATGCCCCAGCCGGAGGAACTGCTCCGCCGCCGCGAGCAGGCCGGGCGCCATTTCCGGCTGGTCCAGCACCGCAAGCGCCAGGCCGCCGGGGGCCGTGGCGTGTGCCGGCATGGCCTCCTCGACCACGCTGCCGCGGCTGAGGCTGGCGGCGCCGTAGTGCCCGGCGGCGACCGAGGCCAGGCAGAGCGCCAGCGACAGCGCCGCATTGGCCAGCGCCTGGCCGGGCCGGCCATCGCGGGCCAGCTCCAGCGTCTGCAGCGAGAAGGAGGAGAAGGTGGTGAAGCCGCCGCAGAGGCCGATCATGACGAAGGCACGGAGGTCGGCCGGCACGCCGAAGCGCCCGCCCGCACTGGCGGTCAGAGTGCCGAAGAAGCCGATGACGAAGGAGCCGACCACATTGATCAGGATGGTACCCCAGGGGAATTGCGGCCCGGTGAGGCGGGCCAGGGCGAAGGCCAGCCAAGCCCGCCCGACGCTGCCAAGCGCGCCGCCGAGGGCGATCCAGAGATAGGTCATCAGGCTCATCGGGCCTGCTCCGGCGCTGCTTCCATCGTGCCGTCCTCCTCGTCTTGCCGGCCTGTGCCGCGGGCATGAAAAAAGCCCGCCTTGCGGCGGGCCGTCGATCTCCGGACGGACTCCCACCGCGGTTGCACGCGGTAGGAGTCATCAGCCCTCGCGGGCGGTTTCGGGGGGACTCCATCCCCATCGGCGGCGGAAGCTAGGGAAAGCCCCGGGCCGCGGCAAGCGCGCGCCCGGCCTTTCACCGGAGGGTGATGCCCGCCCGGCCCTTCCTCAGCGCCGCCGGCGCTGCTCCACGTCGCGCACCGCGCCGCGGGCGGCGCTGGTCGTCAGCGCGGCATAGGCCCGCAGGGCGGCGGAAACCTGGCGGTTGCGGTTCACCGGCTGCCAGGCCTGGGCGCCGCGCTGCTCCATGGCCGCGCGCCGCTGCTCCAGCACCGCATCCTCGACCGCCAGCCGGATGATGCGGTTCGGGATGTCGATCTCGATGCGATCGCCCTCCTCGACCAGGCCGATCAGGCCGCCCTCGGCCGCCTCGGGGGAGACATGGCCGATGGAGAGGCCGGAGGAGCCCCCGGAGAAGCGGCCATCGGTCACCAGGGCGCAGACCTTCCCGAGGCCCTTCGACTTCAGATAGCTGGTCGGGTAGAGCATCTCCTGCATGCCCGGGCCGCCCTTGGGGCCCTCGTAGCGCACCAGCACCACATCGCCCGCCACGACCTTGCCGCCGAGGATGCCCTCCACCGCGGCGTCCTGGCTCTCGAAGATGCGGGCCGGGCCGGCGAAGGTCAGGATGGAGGCGTCCACCCCCGCCGTCTTCACGATGCAGCCCTCCTCCGCCAGGTTGCCGTAAAGCACTGCCAGCCCGCCGTCCTTGGAGAAGGCGTGCTCGCGGTCGCGGATCACGCCCTTCTCGCGGTCGAGGTCCAGCGCTTCCCAGCGGGAGGCCTGGCTGAAGGCCTCGGTGGTGGGGATGCCGCCCGGCGCCGCGCGGAAGAAGTCGTGCGCGGTGCGGCCCTCGGTGCGCCGCACGTCCCAGCGCGCCAGGGAGTCGCCGAGCGTCGGCGCGTGCACGGTGGGAACGCTCGTATCGATCAGCCCGGCGCGGTCCAGCTCGCCCAGGATGGCCATGATGCCGCCGGCGCGGTGCACGTCCTCGACATGCACGTCCGGCACGGCCGGCGCCACCTTGCACAGCACGGGCACACGGCGGGAGAGCCGGTCGATGTCGCGCATGCCGAAGGGCACGCCGCCTTCCTGCGCGGCGGCCAGCAGGTGCAGCACCGTGTTGGTGGAGCCGCCCATGGCGATGTCCAGTGTCATCGCATTCTCGAAGGCGGCGAAGGTGGCGATGTTGCGCGGCAGGGCGGAGGCGTCGTCCTGCTCGTAGTAGCGGCGGGCGAGATCGACGATTAGGCGCCCGGCCTCGAGGAAGAGGCCCTTGCGGTCGGCATGCGTGGCCACCACCGTGCCGTTGCCCGGAAGCGCCAGGCCCAGCGCCTCGGTCAGGCAGTTCATGGAGTTGGCGGTGAACATGCCGGAGCAGGAGCCGCAGGTCGGGCAGGCCGAGCGCTCGATGACCTGCACCTCGGCATCGGTGACGGTGCTGTCGGCCGCGGCGACCATGGCGTCGATCAGGTCGATGCTGCGCTTCTGGCCGCGATGCACCACCTTGCCCGCCTCCATCGGCCCGCCCGAGACGAAGACGACGGGGATGTTGAGGCGCATCGCCGCCATCAGCATGCCCGGCGTGATCTTGTCGCAGTTGGAAATGCAGACCAGCGCGTCGGCGCAATGGGCATTGACCATGTACTCGACGCTGTCGGCGATCAGCTCGCGCGAGGGCAGGCTGTAGAGCATGCCGTCATGGCCCATGGCGATGCCGTCATCCACCGCGATGGTGTTGAACTCCTTCGCCACGCCGCCTGCCGCCTCGATCTCGCGGGCGACCAACTGGCCGAGGTCCTTCAGGTGGACATGGCCGGGCACGAACTGGGTGAAGGAATTGGCGATGGCGATGATCGGCTTGCCGAAATCGGCGTCCTTCATCCCGGTGGCCCGCCAGAGGCCCCGGGCGCCCGCCATGTTGCGGCCATGAGTGGTGGTGCGCGAACGGTAAGCGGGCATGCTGGCGATCCTCATTTCCTGGCCGGTGGCGGCGGCCCCTCTGGCTCCCCCTCGGGATGCCCCCTTCGGGAGGCCCGGGCAGGGCGGGAAGGCTTTACTCCCGCGGCCGGGCTTCGGCCACCCCTGGGACGGCATCCCGGCAATGCTGCCGGACCGCTTCTCCCAGCCGCTCGGCCGCCCGCTTCAGCGCCGGTAGCGCATATCCGGAGAAGCCGAGAACGAAACCGTCCGGCCCCGCCTGGACCATGCGTGTCTCGGACAGAAGCCATGCCTCGATGCCGGCCGCCGCGCGGATCTGCGGCGCCGCGCCGGGCGGCAGGCCCGGCGGCAGCAGAGCGAGGAGATGCAGGCCCTGATCGGGAATGGCCACGCGGAGCAGGCCGCCGGAGGCGTGGGCGAGGGTATCCGCGACGAGGTCGCGCGCCGCGCGGTAGCGGGAGCGCATGCGCCGGATATGCGCGGCGAAGCCGCCCTCGGTGATCAACTCGGCGACGGCGCCGCCGAGCAGGGCCGGCGGAAAGCGGTCGCTCACCGCCCGCGCCGCGGTGATGCGGGCGAGCAGGGTGGGCGGCAGCACCACGAAGCCCAGTCGCAGCCCGGCGAAGAGCGTCTTGGAGAAGGTGCCGATGTAGATGACGCGCCCATGCCCGTCGATGCCGGCCAGCGCGGTCAGGGGCGGGCCGGCATAGCGGAACTCGCTGTCGTAGTCGTCCTCCAGCACCCAGGCCTCCGCTTCGCGCGCCCAGTCGAGCAGGGCGATGCGCCGCGCCATGCTCATCGCGACCCCGGTGGGGAACTGGTGGGAGGGCGTGACATAGGCCGCCCGCGCCGCCGCCCGCCGCCGGCCCTCCTCGGCATCGAGGCCGGCGGCATCCACCGGAACGGGAACCGGCCGCGCGCCGACGGCCTCGAAGATGCGCCGCGCCGAGGGATAGCCCGGGTCTTCCATCCAGACCGCGTCGCCCGGGCGGAGGAGAGTCTCGGCGCAGAGCCGCAGCGCCTGTTGCGTGCCGCTGGTGACCAGGATGCAACCGGGGTCGCAGGCGACGCCGCGCGTGGCCGCGAGGTGCCCGGCGATGGCAGCGCGGATCTCCTCGTCGCCGCGCGGATCGCCATAGCCGAGTTCCGCCGGGCCTGCCGCAGCCAGGCGGCGGCGCAGGGCGCGCCCGAGGCGGTTGCGCAGCTCGGCATCCACATGCGTCTGGCCGATGGCGAAGGGCTTGCGCGTCGCGGCCGGAAGCGGCGCGGGGAGGGGGGCGGCGGCGGCTGGTACGCGCGGCACCTGCGCGGCGACATAGGTGCCGGCGCCGGTCCGGGCTTCCGCCAGCCCGTCGCTCAGCAGCTGCTCATAGGCGGTGATAACGGCGTTGCGGCGCAGGCCGAGCTGGGCGGCCAGGGTGCGGCTGGAGGGCAGCCGCAGCCCGGCGGCGAGCCGGCCGCCCAGGATCGCGGCGCGCAGCCCCGCATGCACCTGGCTGGACTGGCTGCCCGCGGCAGGGTCCAGCAGCAGGGGAACGTCCAGCAACTCCCCCTTCCTCGGCCGAGTGGTCGGCATTTCCTGCTCCGGATTGGCCCTCGCGGCAACCAATTTCGCGGCGCGAGAATGGCCCTGTCAATGAAGGGCTAGAGGAAGGGCCACCGCATGTCCGTTACCGAGACAGCCAGCTACCCCGTGGACCGGGTCAACCGGGTGAAGCGCCGCCACGACCGTGGCTTCTATGATCACGAGACGGTCCACCGGCTGCTCGATTCCGCCGCGCTCTGCCATGTCGCCTATGTCGTGGACGGCCAGCCCTATTGCACGCCGACGCTGTTCTGGCGCGAGGGCACGCGCCTCTACTGGCACGGCAGCAGCGCCAGCCGCATGCTGCGCAACCTCTCCGAGGGGCAGCCGGCCTGCCTCACTGTGACGCAGCTCGACAGTCTTGTCCTGGCGCGTTGCGGCTTCAACCACTCGGCCGACTACCGCTCGGTGATGGCCTTCGGGCAGGCCCGGCTGGTGACGGACCTGGAGGAGAAGCGCCGCGCCCTGGTCATGATGGTGGACCGCTTCTTCCCCGACCGCACGGCACAGCTGCGCGCCAGCACCGAGCAGGAGATCAAGGCGACTTCGGTGGTGGTGATGGAGATCGAGCGCGCCTCAGCGAAGATCCGTGCCAAGGGGGTGGCCGATGACGAGGAGGATTACGCGCTGCCGATTCATGCGGAGCGGCTGCCCGTGCACACCGTGATCGGCGCGCCCGAGCCTTGCCCCCGCCGGCTCGCGGGCGTCGAGCGGCCCGCGAGCCTCGCCGGCTACCAGGCGGGCCGCCCGTTGGAGGAAGCCCTGCGGGAGGCCCATGCGGTAGCCTACGGGGGCTGAGGTCAGGTGCCGCCGGTGACGGCCAGCACCTGCCCGGTGATCCAGGACGAGCCGGGCGAGGCCAGGAAGAGCACGGCATTGGCGATGTCCGCCGGCTCGCCCAGGCGGCGCATCGGGATGCGGTTCACCATCGCCTGCTGCCCGGCCTCGCCATAGGAGGCCCATTGCCGCTCGTAGTCCGGGCTGGTGCGCAGGAAGCCGGGCGCCACGGCGTTCACCGTGATGCCGAAGGGGCCAAGCTCGTCCGAGATCTGCCGGACGAAGCCGATCTGCGCCGTCTTGGCGGTGCCATAGGCGTGGATGCCGGTCAGGCTGACCCCCAGGCCGGAGCGGCTGGAGATGATGACGATCCGTCCGGCACGGCGCTGCTTCATCCCCGGCGCGACCGCGCGGCAGGCATGGAAGGCGCCGCGCAGGTTGACGTCCATGATGGCGTCCCACTCGGCGTCGGTGATTGCCTCCAGCGGCTTGCGCGACTGGCCCATCACCCCGCCGGCGACATGCACGAGCACATCCACCGGCTGCACCGCCCGCACCAGCGCATCCACCGCGGCACTGTCCGTGACGTCCAGCCGCTTCGGCTCCACGCTGCCAGCGACCTCACGCGCCATCTGTTCTAGCGGCTCGGCCAGGACATCGGTGGCCACCACGCGGGCGCCGGCGGCGGCGAAGCCCTCGACGATGCCGCGCCCGATGCCTCGCGCCGCGCCGGTGACAAGAACAGTCTGGCCGCCGAAATCGAACTTCATCGTCTCAGGCCGCATTGTCGCGGGCATAGGCGGCGACCTCCGCATGGGTCGCGAACCAGACATCGCCCTTCGACTTGGCGTGCGTGATCAGCTCCTCCAGGATCCAGACGCGCGAGCGATAGCCGATGATGTGCGGATGGCAGGTGAGCTGGAAGATGCCGCCCTCGGCATAAGCGGCGTCGAACTCGCGGCGGAAGATGTTGAAGACGTCCTCCGGCGGCGTGTAGGGCCGCAGCGACTGGAAGCGGTGCATCATGAAGTACACGGCGTCATCGCGCACCCACTCGACGGGCAGCTCGACGATGCCGGTGGGTTCGCCCTCCATCAGCAGCTCGTAGCAATCCTCGTCGGCCATCAGCGAGGAATCGTAGAGCAGACCGAGTTCGCGCTCGATGCGCAGTGTGTTCGGGCTGAAATCCCAGGACGGCGTGCGCAGGCCGACCGGACGCACGCCGGTGATCTTCTCCAGCGCGTCGGTGGCGCGGAACATCAGGTCGCGCTCCGCCTCATAGGGCAGCACCGAGTTCAGCTCATGGATCCAGCCATGGATGCCGATCTCGTGCCCGGCGGCGACGAGAGCGCGCTGCTCGTCGGGATAGGTCATGGCGGCCACGGCGGGCACGTAGAAGGTGGCGCGAATGCCGTGCCGGTCGAGCAGCTTCGCGATGCGCGGCACGCCAACGCGGTTGCCGTACTGCCCCCAGGCCATGCGGCCGATAGACTTGCCGCCCTCGCGCAGCTCATTGGTCTCGTGGTCGCTGTCGAAGGAGAGGGCGACGGCGCAGCGCGCCCCGTTCGGCCACTGACGCGGCCGCAAGGGGCGGCCGGCGCGCACCTGCCGGATCAGCCCCTGCCAGTGCGGGTCCGGCCACTGCCAGGGCTCCATCCGGGAAAGGTCGCTGGGGTTGTCCTGGGGCATGGCCGGGTTCCTTCTTCGGGTCAGGTCAGTTCAGGTCGGAATGCGCGGTCTCGCGCAGCCGCAGGATGACCAGAGTGGACAGGATCGCCGCGGCGATCAGGTAGTAGGTGGGGGCGATGGGCGAGCCGGTCTTGGCGATCAGCCAGGTGGCGATATAGGGGGCGAAGCCGCCGAAGATGGCGACCGCCAGGCTGTAGCCCGTGGACATGTAGGTGGAGCGCGAGGCCGTCGGGAAGATCTCCGAGATCGCCGCCGGGCCGGGGCCGGAGAAGGCCGCGATCATCACCGCGAAGATGATCTGGATCAGGATGACGGTGCCCAGGCCGCCGCCCGAGAGCAGCATCATGAACAACGGATAGGTGAGGAAGATGAAGGCGATGCAGCAGCCCAGCAACAGCGGCTTGCGGCCGATCCGGTCGGAGAGCATGCCCATCAGCGGCACGGCGACCACCAGCACCACCAGGCCGATGGTGTTCGACCAGAGCGCCTCGGTCCGGCTCAGCCCCGCATGCGCCTGGGTGAAGGTCGGCATGTAGTTGAGCATGACGTAGTAGGAGACGGTCCAGAGGATGGTGAAGCCGAAGGCGCGGCCAGCCAGTGTCCAGTTGCCCTCCTCCTGCCGGGTGGGTGCCGCCGCCTTCTCCGCCACCGCCTCGCGATAAGCCGGCGTCTCGTCGATGTTGCGGCGCATGTAGATGCCGAGCGGGATCAGCGCGCCGCCCAGCAGGAAGGGAATGCGCCAGCCCCAGGCCTCCATGGTTTCGGCGGAGAGGAGGGTGCTGCAGAGGGCGGCGATGGCGGAGCCGAGCAGCAGCCCGCCGGCGACACTCGCCTGCTGAAAGCTGCCGAAGAAGCCGCGGCGGTTCTTCGGCGCCCATTCCACGATGAAGGCGGTGGAGCCGCCCCATTCGCCGCCCGCGGCGAAGCCCTGCGCCAGCCGGCACGCCACGAGCAGGATCGGCGAGAGGATGCCGATGCTCTCATAGGTGGGCAGCAGGCCGATCAGGACGGTGCCGAAGGCCATCATGAAGATGGTGAGCAGCAGCGCCGCCTTGCGGCCATGCGTGTCGCCCATGCGGCCGATCAGGATGCCGCCCAGCGGGCGCACCACGAAGCCGATGCCGAAGGCGGCGAAGGTGGCCAGCAGGGCGGTGGTGGGGTTCTCGCTGTGGAAGAACTTGCCCGCCAGGATGGTCGCCAGATAGGCGTAGACTGAGAAGTCGTACCATTCCAGCACATTGCCGATAACGGCGGCACCGACCGCCTTGCCGGCGGTTAGGTTGTCGGCGGCTCCTACGGCCGTCCTGCTGTGTCCCGACATGCGCGCCTCTCCTGTTCAAGGGCGGCGACCGCAGGGGCCTCTGACCGCCGTATTACATTGTAATACGTAAAATTATACGGCAATATTCTCGAAACCTGTCAAGCACTCGCAGGAGGGAATAGAACCGGATGCGAGATGATACCCTTCTGGTCGGCTCGGTCGAGAAGGCCTTCCGGGTGCTGCATGCGGTGCGGGAAGGGCCGGGCGCGATGAGCCTGGGCGAGATCGCGGCGGCCTCCGGGCTGGACAAGAGCGCGGCCCAGCGCTTCGCCCATACGCTGTGGCGCCTTGGTTATCTGGAAAAGGATGAGAGGACGCGGCGCTTCACCCTGGGCCGGCAGGCGCTGGAAACCGCCTTCCACTATCTCCGCACCACGCCGCTGGTGGAGGTGGCCATGCCCGTGGTGGCGGAACTGCGCCGCTCCTGTGGCGAGCGCGTCAGCATGAGCCTCTGGGAGGGCGACTCGCTGATCTACGTGATCCGGCAGCAGAGCCGGCGGGAGTATTTCTGGTCCTCGCTGATCGGGCGCCGGGTGCCGCTGGCCAGCACCGCCGGCGGCCGTGCCATCCTGGCGCTGCTGCCGCCCGCCGAGGCGGAGGCGCTCGTCCGGCGCGCCCCGCCCCCCGCCCTGACGCCACGGACCCTGACCGACCCGGCGGCGATCCTGGAGCAGGTCGGGCGGGCGCGGGCGCAGGGCTATGCCATGGCCGTGGAGGAAGTCTCGGCGGGGGAGGTCACGCTCGGCGCCGCGATCACCAGGGCGGACGGGCGGCCGGTGGCGGCCCTCCATATCGCCGGCTCGCTGGGCGAGTGGAAGCCCGAGGCCTTCGCCGCCAGCTTCGCGCCGCTGCTGCTGGAAGCGGCGCATGGCCTGAGCCGGGCGGCCTGGAAGCCGGGCTGAGCGGCGGCGGGCTTCCGCCGCCGCCGGGTTCCGGTGGCGTCAGGCGGCCCGCACCTGGGTAACGAAGCCCTCCACCTCGCCGGTGAGCCGCTCGGACTGGCGGGACAGCTCGGAGGCGGCGGCGAGCACCTGCGTGGCAGCGGCGCCCGTCTCGTTGGCGCCCTGGCTGACCGCCGAGATGTTGCGCGTCACCGCGCCCGTGGCCTCCGCCGTCTGCTGCACCGTGCGCGCGATTTCGCCCGTCGCCGCGCTCTGCTCCTCCACCGCCGCCGCGATGGTGACGGTGATGGCGCTCACCTCGTCGATGGTGCCGGCGATGCCCTGGATCGCGTTCACGGCCTGGTTCGTCGCCGCCTGGATCTGCGCGATCTGCGCGCCGATCTCCTCGGTCGCCTTGCTGGTCTGCTGCGCCAGGCTCTTCACCTCGGAGGCGACGACGGCGAAGCCCTTGCCGGCCTCACCGGCGCGCGCCGCCTCGATCGTCGCGTTCAGCGCCAGCAGGTTGGTCTGGCCGGCGATCGAGGTGATCAGCCCGACCACCTCGCCGATCTTGCTGGCGCCATCGGCGAGGGCGCGCACGGTGGCATCGGTCTGGCGGGCGCTGCCGACGGCGCGCTCGGCGACGCTGGAGGCCTGCGCCACCTGCCGGCTGATCTCGCTGATCGCCGCCGTCAGCTGCTCGGCGGCGGCGGCCACCGTCTGCACGCCGCCGCTGGCCAGCTCGGCGGCGCTGGTGACCTCGCCGGCCTGGTTGTTGGTCTGCTGCGCGGTCGCCGACATGGTGCGGGCGGTCGCCTCCAGCTCCGTCGAAGCGGAGGAGAGGATGCCGACCATGTCGCCCACGCGCTGCTCGAAGCCGCGCACCAGGGTATCGACCTGGGCGGCGCGCTGCTCCCGCCCGGCGCGGGCTGCCTCCTGCTCGGCGGCGAGTCGGGCGGCGGTGATCATGTTCTCCTTGAACACCTGCACCGCCGCCGCCATGCCGCCGATCTCGTCGCCGCGCTCGCGGCCCGGGATCTCGACCGCCATGTCGCGCTCCGCCAGCCGGCGCATCACGGCCGTCATCGACACCACGGGCATCGCGACGCCACGCACCATCGTCAGGCCGGTCAGCACGCAGATCAGCGCGGTGATGCCCAGCACGATGCAGATCCAGAGCTGTGCGGAGACGCCAAGCTCCTGGCCGAGTTGGCCGGCCTGCTTGCCGCCCACACTCTGGAAGTCGCGAACGGCAGCGATGGCCTTGCGCACCGTGCCGAGCGCCGCATTGGCCGGGCCGAACAACAGCTCGGTGCCGCGGGCGGCCTCGCCTCCGCGGGCGACGGCCAGCATCTGTTGCGAGATGGCGCGATACTTCTGCCATGCGCTGTCGAGCTCCTGCGCGAGGCGGGTCTCCTCGCCCTGGGAGATCAGGGAGCGGTAGCCGGTCAGCGCCGCCTCGACGAGGCGGGTGCTTTCCTCCACCAGCTTCGCGGAGGTTTCGACCTGGTCGGTGCCGGCCCGCAGCATCAGCTGCGACTCCCGCGCGCGGAGCTTCTCGAACTCCATCGCGAGATCGCCCAGCACCGTGCTGCTGGGGAGCCAGTTGGTGGCGATGTCGGTGGTCACTGCGTTCACGCTGCCGAGGCGCATCATGGCGAAGCCGCCGAGGCCGAGGGTGCAGAGGAAGACCAGCGTGAAGCCGGCCAGGACCTTGCTGCGGATGCTCAGGGATTTGAGGAGGGTGGACATCGGAATCCGGGCTCTTGGAATGGCCGCAGCATGGCCGGGCCAGTTTAAGGCCCCCTGAAGATGGCGCCGTCCTGCCATGCCTTCCCATCTCCCGCAGCCGTCCTAGACTGCGGCCTCTGGGGCGCCCCCGAGAGCGCCAGGAGGAGGAAGATTGGACCGAGACAGCGTGGCACCGGCTCCGGAACCTGAGTTTGCGGCGGGCGGCATTCCTCCCTTGGTGGCGCGGCTGGAGGCCGCATCGCAACGCGCGGAGACGCCCTGCGGCGCAGGCCGGCTGGTCTGGCATCTCTGGGGCGAGGGGCCGCCGCTGGTGCTGCTGCATGGCGGCGCGGGCTCCTGGCGGCACTGGGCGCGGAACATCGACACCCTGGCGCGCAACCGCCGGGTGCTGGCACCCGACCTGCCGGGACTCGGCGAATCCGATATGCCGCCCCGCCCGCCGACGCCGCAGAGTGTCACCGCCATCCTCTCGGCCGGGCTGGAGGCGCTGCTCGGCCGCGGGCGGCACTTCGACCTGATGGGCTTCTCCTTCGGCGCCGTGCTCTCCGGCGGGCTGGCCGCGCTGCACGACCGCGACCTGCGCTCGCTGACCCTGGTGGGCGCGGGCGGGCTGGGCCTGCCGCGCCCGCCGGTGATGCTGGAGAAGATCCGCGACAAGCAGGGCGCGGAGCGGCTCGCGGCGCATCGGACCAATCTGGAGCGGCTGATGTTCGCCGACCCCGCCCGCATCGACGCGACCGCGCTGGCGATCCAGGGCTGGAACAGCGACCACGCCCGGCTCCACTCCCGCAGCTTCATGCCGGCCACCTGGCTGCGCGATGCGCTGCCGCGCGTCACCGCCCCACTGAACGTGATCTATGGCGAGCGCGATGCCATCGCCTGGCCGGATCTGCAGGCGCGCTTCGACCTGATCGGCGGCCTCCGCCCGGATGCGCGTTGCCGCGCGATCCCCGGTGCCGGCCACTGGGTGGCCTACGAGGCCGCGGAAGCCTTCAACCAGGCCGCCACGGCCATGCTGCCGGCGGGTGACTAGGCGGCGGGGCCGGCCCATATGCCGGGAAGGGGCTGCGCCGCATCTCCTTCCCGGGCGCTACCCACCCCAAGGACGTCATGCCCAGCCTGCCTCGCCTTCTCCGGTACATCCTTCTCGCGGCCTCGTTGGCGGTGGGGCCACAGGGGCCGGCCTTGGCCGTAGAGGGCGGTGGTCTGCCGACCGGGCAATGGCTGACGGAGGATGGCAGCGGCGTCATCGAGATCCGCCCCTGCGGGCCTTCGCTCTGCGGGCGGATCATCGGCATGGCGCTCGATGGCCCGGAGGAGCCCGTGCCGCGGGATGTGCATGGCCGCTCGCAATGCGGCCTGCAGATCCTGGAGATGCGGGCGGATGAGGGGAAGTGGCGCGGGCGGATCACCAATCCGCGCGACGGCGCCGCCTGGCGTGCCGAAATGTGGCTCGGCGAGGATGGCAGCCTGCGCCTGCGGGGCTATCTTGGCATCCCGCTGTTCGGCCAGACCCAGGTCTGGACGCCCTTCCGGGGCCGCATCCTGGCGGAGTGCCGCATGGCGTGAGGCAGCGCGGGCGGCAGGGTGTGTCGGGGGCGCAGGAGAATTTGCAGCCCGAAGGGGCTAGCGCCGCTGCGGTCCTGCGTTAAAGCCCCCGAGCCGAATTCCTCCACTCTGAAGGATGCCGCCGAATGCTGGAAAGCCGGAGCGAAGCCGGAACGGCCTCGACAGGGGAAGAGGCCGGGCCGCTACGCGGCGGCGCGCCGCCGCCCGAGCCGCCCAAGGTCAGGCTGCGGATCGTCATGGGCGGCGCCTTGTTGACCATGGCCCTGGCGGCCATGGACCAGAACATCGTCAACACCGCCCTGCCGCGCATGGTGGGCGACCTCGGCGGGATGGCGCATATCTCCTGGGTCGTCACCGCCTTCATGCTGAGTTCCACGGTCACCTCGCCGCTCTATGGCAAGCTCTCGGACCTCTACGGGCGACGGCGGCTTTTCTTCGTGGCGGTGTCGCTCTTCCTCGCCGGCTCGCTGCTTTCGGGGCTGGCGCAGTCGATGGGGCAGCTGATCGGGTTCCGGGCGCTGCAGGGGCTGGGGGCGGGCGGCCTCCTGGTGCTGGCCCAGGCCTCGATCGGCGACGTCGTCTCGCCGCGGGAGCGGCCGCGCTACCAGGGCCTCTTCACGGGGACCTTCGCCCTGGCCAGCGTGGCCGGGCCGCTGCTCGGGGGCATCATCACCTCGGCGCTGTCCTGGCGCTGGGTCTTCTATGTGAACCTGCCGATCGGCATTCTCGCCCTGGTGCTGATCGGCATCGGGCTGCGCAGCCCGACCAATGCCCGGCCGCGCCAGATCGACTATGGCGGGGCACTGCTGCTCGCTGGCTGCACGACGGCGCTGCTGCTGCTGCTGACCTGGGGCGGCAACGAGTTCCCCTGGGCCTCGGCGGAGAGCGCGGGGCTCGGGCTGACGGTGCTGGTCCTGCTGCTGCTCTTCCTGTGGCGCGAGGCCGTGGCCGGGGAGCCGCTGATCCGGCTGCGGCTGTTCCGCAACCCGGTCTTCACCCGGGGCGTGGTGGTGGGCGGAATGATGACCTTCGCCATGCTGGGATCGACCGTCTTCCTGCCGCTCTACTTCCAGCTCGTGCACGGCATGAGCCCGGCCCGGGCCGGGGCCATGCTGCTGCCGCAGGTGGTCGGCATGGTGCTGACCTCGGTGATCGGCGGGCGGATGGTGTCGCGGCTCGGCCGGAACAAGGCCTTCCTCCTCGCCGGGCTGGGGCTGGAGGCGGTGGCGCTGGCCAGCCTGGCCGTGCTCGCCTATTTCGCCGCGCCGCCCGCCGCCTTCCTGGTCTCCATGGGGCTGCTCGGCCTTGGGATGGGCATGGGCATGCCGAACCTGACCACCGCGGTGCAGAATGCGGTGGCGCACCAGGAACTCGGTGCCGCCACGGGGGCGATGACCTTTCTCCGCTCGCTCGGCGCCGCTGTCGGCGTCGCGGCCTCGGGCGCCATCATGTCGTCGCGCCTGGCCACCGCCTCGGCCTCGATCGGGGCGGGGCTCGATGTCGGGGCGATCACGCGGGAGGGCATCCAGGCCCTGGCCGCCCTGAGCGCCGAGCAGCAGGCCCTGGTCAGCAGCGTCTATCGGCAGGCGCTGACAGGCTGTTTCACGCTGAGCGGGGTGGTGATGAGCGCTGCCTTCCTGCTGGTGCTGGGCCTGCCGGAGCAGACGCTGCAGGGCCGGGCGCCGGGCCGCTAGGAAGATCCCGCCCAGGGAAAAAACTCCCTGGGCAGGTGAGGCCCCGTGCCGGCGCGGGTGGTAGGTCCGCAGCGGGTCCGGCTCAACCGCCGAAGCGGTCGGCCCAGGCCTGCCGCTCGTGCAGCCCGACCACCTCGGCGAACTCGGCATAGCTGGCCATGCTGTCGGCCCGGCCCTTCGGCGTGCCGGCCCGCTTCAGCTCCGCCAGCGTGTCGCCGATCGCGCGGATCGCGGTGAACAGCGTGCTGACGGCATAGAACACGACGCTGAAGCCCATCTGCTGCAGCACCTCGGCGGTCAGCCCCACCGTCTCATTGCCGTCCACCACCGTCATCACCTTGGGGCCGGAGATCGCCCGCGCCACCGCCTCCGCCTCGGCGATCTTCCTGATGCCATCGACAAAGACGAGGTCGATGCCGGTGTCCTGGTAGCGCTTCGCGCGTTCCAGCGCCTCCGCCATGCCGGTGGCAGCCAATGCATCGGTGCGGCCGATCACCAGCAGCGCGTCCTTCCCGCGCGCGGCGACGGCGGCCTTCAGCCGTTGCGCGCTCTCCTCCGCCTCCATCAGGCGGATGCCGGCGAGCTGGCCGCAGCGCTTCGGCGCCACCTGGTCCTCCAGATGGAAGGCAGCGACGCCGGCCTGGACGTATTCGCGCACCGTGCGCTCGATGTTCAGCACACCACCATAGCCGGTATCGGCATCGGCGATCACCGGGATCGACACCGCGCGGGTCATGCTGCGCGCATGCTCCGCCATCTCGGTCTGCGTCAGCAGCCCGAGATCCGGCATGCCGAGCCGCACCGCAGTGGCGCCGAGCCCAGTCATGTAGACCGCCGGGAAGCCCGCGCGCTCGATCATCCGCGCCGTCAGCGCATCGGGCGCGCCCGGTGCCATGACGATGCTGCGTGCCATCGCCGCGCGCAGCGCCGCGGCCGGATGCCCTTCATGCCCCATGCTTTTTCCCTCCCCTTCCTTTCTCAGCGCCCGCCGGCGACGTCGATCATCGAGGCGGTGACATAGGCCGATGCGCCGGAGAGCAGCCACAGCGCCGCCTCCGCCACCTCCGCCGCGAGGCCGACGCGCCGCAGCGGGATCGCTTTGGCGATCTCCTGGAGCTTGCTCGTGTCGCCCAGCGAATCCGCCTGGATCGGCGTGTCGATGATGCCAGGTGCCAGCGCGTTGACGCGCACCTCCGGTGCCAGCTCCTTCGCCGCCGCGCGGGTCAGTGAGGCAATCGCGCCCTTGGTGGTGGCATAGAGCGCATTGCCCGGCATGCCGCCAGTGCGCGCGGCGATGGAGGAGAGATTGACGATCGCCGCGTGCGGATGCGGCGCGCGATGCGTCAGGAAGGCGCGCATGCAGTAGAGCGCGCTCTTGAGGTTGACGGAGAGGACGCGATCGACCTCCTCCGGGTCCATCTCCGCCAGCGGCATCACCTTGCCGATGATGCCGGCATTGTTCACCAGATGCGTCGGCCGGGCGTAATCCGTGCCGAGGCGCGCGGCGGCGGCGGTGACGGCGCGGTGGTCGGCGACATTCACCTGGGCGGTGTGCACCGCGGCGCCATGCCGCGCCGCGCATTCGGCGAGCTGCGCCGCGTTGATGTCCCACACGATGGCCTTGCCGCCATGCGCGACCACCGCATCCACTATGGCGCGCCCGATGCCGGAGGCGCCGCCGGTGATGATGACGCAGGCGCCTTCCATGGCACCCGGGGGAAGCGGACCCGTCACCCGGCGCGGCCCGTGGGTCGACGATAGGCTGGGGTCATGGCGTCCTCCTGCGATTCCTGCTCCGGAAACTAGGATACATGTTCTTGTGTTCCAGAAACAAGCCCGATAGGCTCCGCCGCAAGCCGCCTCGCGAACCGCGGCACCAGGGATGAACCAAGGAAAGGCCGTGGCTCCGCGCCCGGCATGCACGCCTCTCCTGGCTTCCTCCCCGGCGCAGGGTGCGCGGGCATCGAGGGAGGAGAAGCTATCGTGTCCCATGCCGCCACCTTCGCGGAGGCCGCGCCCGGCATCCGCGAACGGGTGATGAAGAAGCTCTACACGCGCATCGTGCTGTATTGCTTCGTCCTGTTCATCATCAATTACCTCGACCGCGTGAATGTCGGCTTCGCCGCCCTGCAGATGAACCAGGAGCTGGGACTGACGCCGGCGGTCTTCGGCTTCGGCGCGGGCATCTTCTTCCTCGGCTACATGGCCTTCGAGGTGCCGAGCAACCTGATCCTGCACAAGGTGGGGCCGCGCGTCTGGATCGCGCGGATCATGGTGACCTGGGGCATCGTCTCCTGCGCCATGGCCTTCACCGCCGGGCCCTGGAGCTTCTACATCCTGCGCTTCCTGCTCGGCCTCGCCGAGGCCGGCTTTGCGCCCGGCATCCTGCTCTACCTGACCTACTGGTTCCCGGCGCGCGAGCGCGGCCGCGCCGTGGCGGGCTTCATGACGGCCACCGTGCTGTCCTCCGTGATCGGCGCGCCGCTCTCCGGCTGGCTGATCAGCGGCACGCATGAATGGCTCGGCTTCTCCGGCTGGCAGTGGATGTTCCTGCTGGAAGGGCTCCCGGCCATCATCCTCGGCATCGTCACCTTCTTCTATCTGGTGGACCGGCCGGAAGGCGACCGCCGCTGGCTGGACACGGAGGAGCGCGCCTGGCTGATCGCCGAGATGCAGCGGGAGGAGAAGGCCGTCGCCGGCCATGGCGGCCATGGCGAGTTCCGCGCCATCATCCGCGAGCCGCGCGTCTGGCTGCTGACGGCGATCTACATGTGCAACGGCATCGCCATCTACGGCGTGGTGCTCTGGCTGCCGCAGATCGTGAAGAGCATCGGCGGGCTCAGCAACATGCAGACCGGCCTGGTCTCCGCCATTCCCTTCGTCTTCGCCGCCATCGGCCTGATGGTCATCGCGCGCTCCTCCGACCGCAGCGGCGAGCGGAAGTGGCATACGGCGCTGAGCGGCCTGTTCGGCGGGCTGTTCCTGGCGGCGAGCGCGCTGGCCCCCTCGCCGATGATCAGCATGATCCTGCTCTGCTGCTCGGCCTTCGTGCTGTGGGCGACGCTCGGCGTGTTCTGGACGCTGCCGACCCAGTTCCTCACCGGCGCGGCGGCGGCGGGCGGGCTGGCCGCCATCAACGGCTTCGCGCAGCTCGGCGGCTTCTTCGGCCCCTCGCTCGTGGGCTGGGTGCGCGAGAGCAGCGGCAGCTTCACCCTCGCCTTGCTGGCGCTGGCCATCTTCCCGGTGATCGGCTGCGCCCTTTGCCTCTCGCTGAAGGTCCGCCGCGACGGCTAGAGCAGATCCCGATCAGGCGGAATTGCCTGATCGGGTGAAGGTGCTCGCAGAGACAACATCCTAGAGCGTTCTCCGTGAGCCAATGCGAACGGAAAACGCTCTAAGGAGGAACCCATGGCAGGCAGGATGGTGGCGATGGCGCAGAAGGCACAGCGGAACCCCTCGCTGGGGGCGCAGGTGGCCGAGCGCATCCGCCGAGCCATCATCCTGGCCGATTTCGACCTCGGCGAGGCGCTGTCGGAAGACGGCCTCGCCGCCGCGCTCGGCGTCAGCCGCACGCCGGTGCGGGAAGCCCTGCGGCTCTTGCAGATGCAGGGGCTGGTGACGGTGGTGCCGAAATCCGGAACCTTTGTCTTCAACCCGACCGAGGAGGAGATCGCCGAGCTTTGCGAGTTCCGCTCGGTGCTGGAGGTGAAGGCGGCGATGCTGGCGCTGCGGCGCGACCGCGCGGCGACGCATCGCGCGCTGGCTGCGGCGGTGGAGCGGATGCGCGAGGCCCAGGCCACCGACGACATGCGGCTCTATGGCGAGGCGGACCTTGCCTTCCACCTGGCCTTCTTCACCCATTGCGGCAACCGCTTCCTGACCGAGGCCTATGAGATGGGCCTCGGCCGGATTTCCGCGCTGCGCACGCACTTGGCCTTCGCCACCGAGGGCGAGCCGGCGCGCTCCTTCGCCGACCACGAGCGGATGGTGGAGATCTTCGCGGGGGGAGAGGCGGCGGCGCTGCCGGCGCTGCTCGACAGCCATATCCTGCGCACCCGCCAGAACTACATCGAGGCGCTGCAGACACGGCTGCGCGGTGCGGCGGCGCAGCCCGGCCGGCACGAGCTGATCCGCCGCAAGCTCGGCTTGGCTTATCCGCTCTGAAGGCGGCGCGTCCAGTTTTCTCACCACGGCCGGCGCGGCGAGGCTAGACTCGACCCGTCGAGGGCAGCGCCTGGAGAGCAAGACGGATGCCGATGGTCGGAGCGAAGCTGCGAAGCCTGCGCCTGCGGCGGGGCCTGGGCATGCGCGAGCTGGCGGCGCGCTCGGGCGTTTCGCACTCGGCCATCTCGCTGATCGAGCGGGACAGGATGAGCCCCTCGGTGGACACGCTGGGGGCCATCCTCGGGGCGCTCGGCCTGACCATCTCGGGCTTCTTCGCTGATCTCGAAAGCGTCGTGCCGACGCGCATCTTCTATCCGGCTGGTGAGCTGACCGAAATCGGCCGCGCCGACAGGGTCTCCTATCGCCTGGTGGGGATGGACTACCCGAACCGGCACATGCTGCTGCTCTCCGAGCGCTACGCCCCCGGCGCCGCGACCGATGGCACCGTCGCCCATAATGCCGAGGAGGCCGGAATCGTCACGCGGGGCGCCGTCGAGGTCACCGTCGGCACCGAGAGCCGCATCCTGCGCGAGGGAGACGGCTACTACTTCGACAGCCGGCAGCCGCACCGCTTCCGCAACGTGGCCGAGGGGGTCAGCACCATCGTCAGCGCCATCACCCCGCCGACCTACTAGGCACCGGCGAGTATCCTGCCCGCGGGCGCGCGGGGGCGTTGCACGGCCTTCGCCGGCATTCTCTGCTGCTGCCCCGGCACATTTGAGATGGCGAGGGTCGAATGGCGGCACGGCGCATCCTGGCGGGCGGCATCGCCCAGGAATCCCACAGTTTCAACCCGGTCCTGACAGGACGGGCGAGCTTCACCATCACCGAGGGCGCGGAGGCGGTCCGCCGCGCGCGCGGGACCAACTCGACGCTCGGGGGCATCATCGCCGCCGCGGATGCGGTGGGCGCCGAGGTGATGGTGCCGACGCTGTTCCGGGCCCAGTCCGGCGGGCCGGTGGAGGAGGCGGTCTTCGCCGAAGTGCGGGCCAGGATGCTGGAGGCGGCGCGCCGCGGCGACTTCGACGCCATCGCCCTGCCGCTGCACGGCGGCATGCTGACGCCGGCCCTGGCCGACCCGGAGGGCGTGCTGATCCAGGAGCTGCGGGCCATCGTCGGGCCGGGGGTGCCGATCACCGCCGCCTTCGACCTGCACGCGCATGTCACGCCCGAGACGCTTGGCGCCTGCGATGTCCTCGCCGCCTATCTCACCAACCCGCATGCCGACCAGGGCGCGACGGGCCGGCGCGCCGGGGATGCCGCCTTCGCCATGCTCGACGGCCGGCTCGACCCGGTGCTGGCCTGGGCGCATCTGCCGATGCTGACCCTCGGCAATGACCGCACCGACGAGGAGCCGCTGCGCGGCCTGCATGCCCGGGCGCGGGCCGCCGTGGAGGCGGGCCGCGTCTACGACGCCTCGATCTTCAACGCGCAGCAATTCCTCGACGTGCCGGGGCTGGGCCAGGTGGTGATGGCCTATGGCAACGGGCGCTCCGAGGAGGCGGAGGCGCTCGTCGCCGCCCTGGCCGCCGATCTCTGGGCCGCGCGGGCCGCGCTGATCGGCCGCTATCCGCGCCTGGAGGACTGCCTGGCCCGGGCCGTCGCCGGCACGCCGCGCCCGCTGATCCTGGGCGACCAGGGGGACCGGGTGGCCGCCGGCGCGCCGGGCGACAGCACGGTGATCCTGCATGCGCTGCTCGGTCTCGGTGCCGACATTCCCGCCGCCGTGCCGATCACCGATGCCGCGGCGGTGGCGCGCTGCCGGGAGGCCGGAACTGGCGCCACCGTGACCGTGACGCTGGGTGGCCGCCACTCGACCGTGGCACCGCCGGTGACGCTGACGGGCGAGGTGGTCGCCGCCGGTGAGGGGGCCTCGCTGGTCTATGCCGGCCCGGCCGAGAAGGGCCAGCGCTCCACCGTCGGGCCCTATGCCGTGCTGCGCGTGGGGGAGCTGAAAGTGGTTCTGACCGCCTTCCCCTATTCCTACATCGACCCAGAATACTACCGCGCCATGGGGGTGGAGCCGGCTGAGCAGCGCGTCGTCGTCACCCGGTCCGGCTACCACTTCACCCTCAACTATGCCGCAATCGGCGAGTGCATCACGGTGGACACGCCGGGCATGTCCTCCTACCGCGTCGCCGAACTGCCCTTCACCGTGGCGCGGCCCTTCTATCCGCTCGATGATCTGGACATCACGCCGCAGGTGCAACTGCGCCGTCGCGCAGGCTGACCCGCCGCCGGGAGGGGCGCTGCCCCTCCCGGCCTCCCCGCTGGGGGAACTGAGTTCCCCCAGACCCCCACATTCGTAAAAACCGATGGCGGGGTCCGGGGTGACACTGTCACCCCGGCGGGGTTCCAGGGGCAGAGCCCCTGGCTCTGGTCAGCACGGGCGCCGCCGCGGCGAAGGCTTCCTCCATCAGCGCCAGCGCCTCGCCGTCATGCGCGAAGGAGAGATAGAGCCGTCCATAGCCCGAGGGCATGACCAGCACGCCCCGCCGCCGCAGTTCCAGGTGCAGCGCCTCGGACCATGTGGGGTGCAGGGCGCGCCGCGCCGCGTCGTAGTCCTGCGGCGCCTCGTCACCGGGCCAGAGGGCGAAGACGTCGCCATAGCCGCTGGTGGTGACCGGCAGGCCTGCCTGCGCGAAGCAGGACTCGATCCGGCCGCGCAAGGCATCGCCCCGCGCGAGAAGGGCGGGATAGTCCGCTGCGTCGAGCAACTGCATCGTCGCCACCACGGCGGCGCAGGAGACGGGATTGCCGCTGTAGGTGCCGGCGCGCACGGCGCGGCCCTCGGCGAAGGCGCGCATGATTTCGGCGCGTCCGGCCACCGCCGCCACCGGCACGCCGCTGCCGATCGCCTTGCCGAGGGTGATGAGGTCGGGGTCCAGCCCGAGATGGTGCGCGGTTGGTCCGGCATGCAGCCGGAAGCCCATCAGCACCTCGTCCATGATCAGCAGGGCGCCATGCCGGCGGGCGATCTCCTGCAGCCGCACCAGATAGCCGGGCGCGGGCATGATGCAGCCGGCATTGGCCAGCATCGGCTCCACCAGCACGGCGGCGATGTCGTCATGCTCGGCGAAGAGCCGCTCGGCATCCTCGGCATCGTTGAAGCGCAGCAGGGAGAGGCGGTCGGTGCCGGGCCGGGCATTGCCGGGGAAGGCTGCCTCGGGTGCCCCGGCGCCGCCGAAGGCCACGTCGTCCAGCCAGCCATCGAAGCCGCCCGCCATCTTGGCGATGCGCGGGCGGCCCGTGGCGACGCGCGCGGCGCGGCAGGCCAGGTGCACCGCCTCGCTGCCGGTGCTGACGAAGAGCACCCGGTCCAGCGGGCCGGTATGCGCCGCGATGGCCGCCGCCGCCTCCTCCTCGCCGGGATGGGCGAAGGCGGGCAGCGGCCCATTGCGCAAGGCCGCCGCCGCGGCCTCCATGACCTCCGGCGGCGCATGGCCGAGGATGGTGCCGCCGAAGCCGAGGGCGGTGTCCACGTAGCGACGCCCTTCACGGTCCCAGAGATAGGGTCCCTGAGAGCGCGCCACGGAGAGCGCGCTGCCATCCAGCAGGGGCAGGGCGCGCGCGGCGCTCGAAACCCCGCCGACCAGATGTGCCCCGCTCATGCGCGCCTCACATTCCAGGGATAGCGGACCGATCCGCCGAGCACGCCGGTCAGGCTGGTGCGATAGGCGGTATGCGGGAAGTAGATGCCGAGCGGCAGGGTCGGCACGTCCTGCAGCGCGAGGTGATGGATCTCGCCCTGCAGCCGGTTCTGCTCCGCCGCGTCGTTCGCCCCCAGCCAGGCGGTGACGAGGCGCTCCATCTCCGCGCTCTCATACCAGCCCGGCCAGCCTTTCGCGCCCTCGCCACGAATGGTGGTGTTCTGCACGGGGTCGGCAATGGCGATGCTGGGCCAGGTGCTGTGAAAGATGCTCCAGCCGCCCTGGTCGGAGGGTGCCTTGGAAAGCCGTCGTTGCAGCAGCGTGCCCCAGTCCATGTCCACCAGATCGACGTTCAGCCCCGCCTGCCGGAGCAGGTTGGCCGTCACCGGGCCGAGCGGCGCCAGAGCGGTGCTGTCGGCGGGGTTGAGGATGACCACCTTCTCGCCCTTGTAGCCGGTGGCCTTCAGCGCCGCCTCGATCGCCTTCGGGTCGTCTGCGAGCCGCCCGAACTGGTCGCGGCCAAGCTCCTGCACGCCGGGGATGGGGCAGGGGAACATGGCGCGACACTCCTGCCAAGCCTTCGGGTTGCCGCCGGTGACGGTCGCCAGATAGTCCACCTGTTTCGCGATCTGCATCACGAAGCGCCGCAGCGCCGGGTTGTTGAAGGGCGCCGTGGTGTGGTTGAAGCGCATCACCAGCTCGGTGCCGAGCGGATCGGCGTTCTCGATGCGCACCTCCCGGCTGCGTGCCACCAGCGGCTCCAGATCGGCGGGGAGGTTCTCGATCCAGTCCACCTCGCCCTGCTGCAGGGCGGCGACGGCGGTGGAATTGTCGGTGATCACCCGCCACTCGATGCGCTCGAAATGCGCCACCTTGCCGCCGGAGGTCCACTCCGGCGCCTCCTCGCGCGGCTTGTAGCCATCGAAGCGGGCATAGGCGACGAGACTGCCGGAATCGAACTCGTTGGCGAGGAAACGGTAGGGGCCGGAGCCGATGATCTCCTTGATCGGGGTGTCCGGTGCCGCCCTCACGATCCGCTCGGGCATGATGAAGGCGGGCGAGGAATGCGGCTTGCCGATGGCATCCGTCAGGCGCGGGAAAGGGTGCTTGAGGTGGATGCGCAGCGTGCGGTCATCCGGCGTCTCGTAGCGGTCCACGGCGGCGCCATAGACGCGGCCATAGACGTCCCGCCGGCTCCAGCGCTCCAGGCTGGCGGCGCAGTCGCGGGAGCGGACCGGCTCGCCGTCGTGAAAGCGCAGGCCCTCGCGCAGCCGGATGGTCCAGCTGCGGCCATCGTCGCTCACCTGGTGCCCCTCGGCCATCTGCGGCCGCGGCTGCATCCGGGCATCCACGCCATAGAGCGTGTCGAAGACGTAGTAGCCGTGCTGGACGGCCACCAGCGCGGTGGACATCACCGGGTCCAGCGAGACCAGGCTGGTGGAGGGCACGAAGCGGAGCGTCCGGCTGCGTGTGTCCTGGCCGAGGGCGGGCATCGGCAGCGTTGCGGCTGGCAGGAGCTTCAGGAGGTCGCGGCGTCGGAGGGTCATCGGGCGGGGCTCCGTGGCGAATGTCGATCCGGACCAGGAGCCTAGGCAGGAAGTTGCCGCCTGTGCCATCGCCCCGGGAGGGCGGTCAGGATAGTGCACGCCGGGGGCGGTGGGCGGCGCGGAGTAAGGCGCCGGCCGCCCCCCTTTCGCAGAGGCCTTCGGCGCCTAGCCGAACAGCCCCACGGCGGCATAGGCCAGGGCGGCGATCAGCGCGGCCGCCGGCAGGGTGATCACCCAGGCGATGACGATGTTGCCGGCAATGCCCCAGCGCACCGCCGAGACGCGACGCGCCGCGCCGACGCCGACGATGGCGCCGGTGATGGTGTGCGTGGTGGAGACCGGCACGCCGAGTTCGGTGGCCATGAAGAGGGTTATCGCACCGCCGGTTTCGGCGCAGAAGCCCTGCATGGGCGTCAGCCGGGTGATCTTCGAGCCCATGGTGTGGACGATGCGCCAGCCGCCGAACAGCGTGCCGAGGCCCATCGCGAGCTGGCAGCTCAGCACCACCCAGAGCGGCACATGGAAGCCGCCCTGCATCATCCCCTGCGAATAGAGCAGCACGGCGATGATGCCCATGGTCTTCTGCGCGTCATTGCCGCCGTGCCCGAGCGAGTAGAAGGAGGCGGAGACGAACTGCAGCAGGCGGAAGGTGTTGTCCACCACGAAGGGTGTCTTGCGGGCGAAGACCCAGGAGACGATCAGCACCAGCAGCAGCGCCAGCACCAGCCCGAGCAGCGGGGAGAGGACGATCGCCGCCAGCGTCTTGCCCAGGCCGGACCAGACGATGGCGCCAAAGCCGGCCTTCGCGGTGCCGGCGCCGACGATGCCGCCGACCAGCGCGTGCGAGCTGGAGGAGGGAATGCCGAAGCGCCAGGTTATGAGATTCCAGGCGATCGCCCCGGTCAGCGCGCCGAAGATCACCCGCGGGCCGATCAGCTCCGCATCCACGATGCCGGTGCCGATGGTGTGCGCGACGTGCAGCCCGAAGAACAGGAAGGCGATGAAGTTGAAGAAGGCCGCCCAGAGGACGGCGTATTGCGGCCGCAGCACGCGGGTGGAAACGATGGTGGCGATGGAATTGGCCGCATCGTGCAGGCCGTTAAGGAAGTCGAAAAGCAGCGCGACGGCGATCAGGCCGTAGAGCAGCGGCAGGGCCAGCGTGGCGTCCATCTCTCGCGGCCCGGGTCAGACGTGCTCGACCACGATGGTTTCGATCTCGTCCGCTGCGTCGTCGAAGCGGTCGACCACCTTCTCCAGCAGGTCGAGCACCTCCCGCGCCGCGATGAAGCGCAGCGCGTCCTCCGGCCGGGTGCGGCGGAACAGTTCCGTCACCCCGGCATCGTGGACATCGTCCGCCTCGCCCTCGACCTGGCGGATCTGCTCGCAGAGGGTGTTGATCTGCGGCGCATTGGTGCTGATCCGCGCCAGCAGCGGCACCACCTCCCGCAGCAGGTTCGCGGAGCGCACGATGGCATCGCCCATTCGCCGGAAGTCGGCGTCGAACTCCGTCATCTCGAACAGGGCGATGGCCTTCGCGGTTTTCTTCATCTGGTCCACCGTGTCGTCCATCCGGCCGATCAGCGCCTGGATATCGCCACGGTCAAAGGGAGTGACGAAGGTGCGGCGGACGGCCTGCACCACCTCGCGGGTGATCGCGTCGGCATCATCCTCCGCCGCCAGCACGCCGGGGAAATGGCGCTGCACCGCGGCGCCGCCATCCAGCATGCCGCGCAGCTCGACCGCGCCGCGGAGCACGGCGTCGGCGTGGCGGGTGTACATATCGAAGAACCGCTCCTCGCGCGGCAGCAGCCGGCGGAACAAATGCAGCATCCGGAACAGTCCTCCTCGGCAGAGCGGCGGCCGCCCGGGTACTCCTCGCACCGCCCGGCGCCGTCATCGGGCTGTCATAATCCAGGCGGCGGGGCAGGGTAATCCCCCCTTGTCCCGCCCCATGCGGTGCGAGGGGCGCCCGGGAGGGCCGGTCAACCCTCCTGCGGCAGGTCCGGCAGGTCGACCAGCAGCGCCGCCAGCTCCTTCTCCTGCACCTGCTCGGCCGCCTGGGGCAGAGCGAACCAGCGCCGCTCCCGCTGGTGCGCCTCGGGCCAGTCATCCAGCAGGCGCTCGACACGCAGCGGGAAGACGCCGACCTCGCAATAAAGCTCCTGCCCCGTCTTCAGGCGCTTGCGATAGTGATAGGCGCCGATCGCCCGCGGCGTGATCCGCCCCAGGGCGCCGGCCTCCTCGAAGGCTTCCTTGGCGGCCAGCTCGGCGGGGGAGAGACCTTCCTCCGCCCAGCCCTTCGGCAGCACCCAGCGCCGGGTTTCCCGGCTGGTGACCAGCAGGACCCGCAGCTCTCCCTCGATCTCGGACAGCGGGAGCGCGGCAAATTGCTGTCCCCTCGGCCGCAGATGCTTCTCCGGCATGTTGCTCTTTCTTTCTCTCCCGCGGCATCTCTGCGCCTTCCTCTCGTATGTTCCGGCGCCAGCGCCTCGTCCAGCGGCAAGTTGAGGGCGCCGGCCGCGATGTGTCGGCGAGGAAGGGAGGGCTTGGCCCGCGTATGTCTGCCGGGAGGCGGGGGGCAGCAGCGATCGGGCGCTTTATCGGCGGGCTGATGTGCCGCTGGCTGGGAAGGGCAGGCCGCCGGTGCCTGCCCAGGCTGGGTCCCCTCGCCCCGCCCGGGCTCCGGATCTGGTGTTCCACGCAGCCTGCAAGCCTGCAGCGGCCGCAATTGACAGAGCCAGGGGCTTACCGGACTATCCACATATCGGACGATATGTCCACAATATGGACGGAAGAGACGCCCATGAACGCAGCCTCCCCTGCTGCCGATCCGGCTGCGGGCCACGATCCCGAAACGCTGCGGCGCATGCCCTATCAGTTCGCGCAGCCGAAGGAATGCCTGCCGGACCTGGTGGTTGCGCCGGCCATTCCGCAGGACGAGCGGATCTGGGTGCCGCAGGCCGAGAATGTCTGGTTCCGGCCGCTCTGCCTGAGCCGCTCGGGCGGCTACTGGATGAACCTGCTGAAGGTGCGCAAATCCGGCGTGCTGAGCCGCCACCGGCACCCCGGCCCGGTCCATGCCTTCGTGCTGAAGGGAAGCTGGCGCTACCTCGAGCATGACTGGATCGCGACGGAAGGCTCCTATGCCTTCGAGCCGCCCGGCGAAACCCACACCCTGGTGGTCGATGAGGGTGTCGAGGAGATGATCACCTACTTCCAGGTGAACGGCTGCATGTACTACGTGGATCCCTGGGGAAAGAACGTCGGCTACGAGGACGTCTTCACCAAGCTGGAGATGTGCCGCGAGCACTATGCGAAGGTCGGCCTCGGGGCGGACTACGCGGACCAGTTCCTGCGCTGATGCCGGCGCTGGCGCATTTCGACCTGGCGGACCGTGTCGCCATCGTGACAGGCGGTGCCCGGGGCATCGGTGCGGCGATCTCCGCCGCCCTGGCCCGTTGCGGCGCGACCGTCGTGGTGTGGGATCGCGATCCCAGCCCGGACAGCGACGGGCTGGCGGTGGATGTCACGGACGGCGGCTCCATCGCCCAGGCCCTGGAGGAAACGCAGCGGCGGCACGGGCATGTCGATATTCTCGTCAACAACGCCGGCTATGCCGGCCTGACCGCGCCGCTCATCGAATACCCCGCCGCGGAGTGGCGCCGCATCCTGGATGTCAACCTGACCGGAACCTTCCTGGTCTGCCAGGCGGTGGTTCCGGCGCTGGTCCGGAATGGGTGGGGGCGGGTCGTCAATGTCGCCTCGCTCGCGGGGAAGGAGGGGACGTCGAACGCCTCTGCCTACAGCGCCGCCAAGGCCGGCGTGCTGGCTCTCACCAAGTCGCTCGGCAAGGAGCTGGCGCAGACCGCGGTGCGCGTGAACGCCGTGGCGCCGGCGGCGGTGCGCACGTCGTTGCTGGAGCAGATGAGCCCCGCGCATGTCGAGACCATGATCAGCAAAAGCCCGATGGGCCGGCTCGGCGAGCCGGAGGAAGTGGCCGAACTCGTGCTGTTTCTCTGCTCCGATAGCTGCTCCTTCAGCACCGGTGCTGTCTTTGATCTGTCGGGAGGCCGCGCAACCTACTGAGCGCCCCGTCACCGTCCAGGATCTCATTAAGGAAATACGGCATGATGGCCGGCAAGACTCCGCGGCTTCGCCGCATCCAATGGATCGCGGTCGCCTTTCTGACCGCGGCGGGAATCATCAATTACCTCGACCGCAGTGCCCTCTCCATCGCCAATGTGGCGATCCGTGACGAGATGGCGCTCTCGCCGGCGGAGATGGGCTGGCTGCTCTCCGCCTTCTCGCTGGCCTATTCCTTCTCGCAGCTGCCGATCGGCGCGCTGCTGGACCGCCTCGGGTCGCGCATCATGCTGGGCGCCGGGATGTTCTTCTGGTCTCTTGCGCAGCTCGTCAGCGGGTTCGTCGCCAACTTCCAGCAGTTCATCCTGGCGCGCGTCGTGCTCGGGCTCGGCGAGGCACCGCAGTTTCCCGCTGGCGCGAAAACGATCAGCGAGTGGTTCAATGTCCGGGAGCGTGGCACGCCCACCGGCATCTTCGTGGCCTCCTCCTGCATCGGCCCCTGCATCGCTCCGCCACTGCTGACGGCCATGCTGCTGGGTTTCGGCTGGCGGGGGATGTTCATCATCACTGGGCTTGCCGGCATCATCGTCGCCATCGGCTGGTATCTGATGCACCGGAATCGCGCCGAGGTCATGCTGGAGCCCGACGAGGTCGCGCATCTGGACGAGGGAACGGACACCACGGCCAGCAGCCGCAGCCTGAGCTTCGCGGAATGGCGCGGCCTCTTCGGGCATGTCACCACCTGGGGCATGATCCTGGGCTTCATGGGTGTCATCTACATGGTCTGGCTGTACCTGACCTGGCTGCCCGCCTATCTGGAGCATGAGCGCGGCCTGAGCGTGGCCCGGACCGGCTGGGTCGTCGCCATCCCCTATGTCTTCGGCACCCTCGGGATGCTCTGCGCCGGCCGTGTCGCGGACCGGCTGCTGGGGCGAGGCATGAGCATCGTGGCCAGCCGCAAGTGGCCGGTCTGTGTCGGCCTGCTGGGCGGCGCGGTCTTCACCGTCCCCGCAGCCTATACCGGCAGCGTGACGATGGCCGTCGTCTACATCTCGCTGGCGATGTTCTTCATCAACATGGCGAGCGCCGCAGCCTGGACGATGGTCAGCGTGGCGGTTCCGCAGCGCCAAGTCGCCTCGCTGGGCAGCATTCAGAATTTCGGTGGTTACTTCGCTGGTTCCTTCGCGCCGGTCATCACGGGCTACATCGTCGAGAGCACGGGCTCCTATGTGAACGCCCTTCTCGCCGCCGCCGTCGTGGCGGCGCTGGCGGCGGTCGCCTACCTTGTCCTGGTGCGCAAGCCCTTGGAAGGCGCGGAGCGGCTGGCCCTGCAGGAGCATCTCGCATGACGTTCAGACAGGATCTGCTCGCCGGCAAGACGGCGATCGTCACGGGGGGCACGACAGGTATCGGCGCCGCCATCGCCCGGGCGCTCGGCCAGCTGGGCTGCAAGGTCGCCGCCGTCGGCCTCGGGGCCGAAGCCTATCGCGCTCCGCCGGATGCGGATGTCGTGGCGCGGGAGCTTGACGTCACGGATGCCGCCGGTGTCCAGGACTTCGTCGCTTCCCTTGAGCGCCTCGATATCCTCGTCAATTGCGCCGGGATGATCCGGCGCGTTGAGGAGCACCAACTCGAGGTCTTCGAGAAGGTGCTGGCGGTGAACCTGACCGGCACGATGCGCTTCTGCACCGCGGCCCGCCCCAAGCTGGCGGCGAGCGGCGGCTGCATCGTCAACACCGCCTCGATGCTGTCCTTCTTCGGCGGCGGCCTGGTGCCGGCCTATACTGCCAGCAAGGGAGGCGTGGCCCAGCTGACGAAGTCCCTGGCGGTGGCCTATGCGCCGGATGGCATCCGGGTGAATGCCGTGGCGCCGGGCTGGATCGCCACGCCGCTGACTCAGGCCCTGCAGGATGACCCTGCGCGGTCACAACCCATCCTGTCCCGCACGCCACTCGGCCGATGGGGGCAGCCGGAGGACGTGGCGCAGGCCGTCGCCTTCCTGGTCAGCCCGGCGGCAGGCTTCTTGACAGGCGTCATCCTGCCAGTGGATGGGGGCTATCTCGTCGCATAGGAGCCTTGAATGCCGATCCGGCATCCGGAGGGAAGGAGCCGTCCGGAGGTTCCCGGGACGGCCGCCTTCGGCAAGTTCATGAATGTGCTGCAGGCCGTGGCGGATGCCCCGGGGAAGGTGACGATCGGCCAGCTCAGCCGCGACCTCGGCATGCCTCGTCCCACGATCCATCGGATCGTCGCGGCCCTCCTGGCCGAAGGCATGCTGGCGGAGGAGTTCTCCGGGCGGATCGGGCTTGGCCCGAGGCTCGTCAGCCTGGCATTCCGCGCTTGGGATGGCTCGGCGCTGCGACAGGTGGCGCAGGAAAGCCTCTCCCGTCTGCGCGACAGGTTGGATGAGACTGTCCATCTTGCCGTGCATGAAGGGGAGGGGATGGTCTACATCGACAAGCTCGAGAGCCGCCGCAACGTTCGGATGGCATCCCGCATCGGTACGCGGGTCCCGCTGCATTCCACATCCGTGGGCAAGGCCTGGCTGGCCAGCCTGACCGAGCCCGAATTGCAGCAGGTGCTGGCGGGCATCGACCTGACGCCGCGCACGCCGCACAGCATCAAGGATCTGGAGAGTCTGCGCGCCGAGATCGCGAAGACGCGGGAGCGCGGCTACTCCCTAGACCTGCAGGAGAACGAGCTGGACATCTGCTGCTACGGGAAGGCCTGCAAGGGCCCGGAGGGAAAGGTGCTGGGCTGCATCAGCGTCAGCCTGCCCCGCTATCGCTTCCAGGAGCTTCCAGAGCAGGAAGTGTTGGCGGCGATGCAAGAGTGCGTTGACAGCATGGAGGCGCAGCTGGGGAGCTCCGCCTAGCGATGCCGGTCATCAGCGGGGAGGTGAAGCCGAACTGCTGACGGATCTGGCGGAAGGCGGGCAGGACCGAAACGCACGGCGGCTCCCGGGGGATGTGCGGTGCGGTCTGTCAGGGTACGATTCTCGCAGCATTCGTAGGGAGAAATTGCAGCATCATGAGCGTCCCGGCTGTCCGCGAGCTGCTGGTGCAGAGCCCGCTTGTGGCAGATCTGTCTCCGCCAGCGCTCGACGATGTGTTGCAAGCCCTCAGTGTGCGAATGGTCGCCGCGAAGACGATGCTCTTCCACCAGGGAGATCTGCCGACGGAACTCATTGTTCTCGGGAAGGGGATCGTGAAGGTGTGGCAGATGCGGGCCGGCGGCACCCCCGCCACCCTTCACATGCTCGGGCCGGGCGATCTCGTCGGGGCTGTCGCGGTGTTCCGGCGGATTCCCTTCCCGGCCAGCGCCACCGCATTCACCGAGTGCATTCTGCTGTCCTGGACGGCCGCGCGGGCCAATGAGCTGATGGAGCAGTACCCCGCGATCAGAACCAATGCTCTCGACTATGTCGGCCGACGCGCGGAGGAACTGGCACACCGCCTCGGGGAAATGGCCACGGAACGCGTGGAGCAGCGAATCGCCCGAACTCTCCTGCGCCTTGCCGGGCAGACGGGCGTCGCGGCATCTGAAGGAATCGAAATCGGCTATCCGCTTTCCCGTCAGGACATCGCCGAGATCGTCGGGACCGATCTCTATGGCGTCAGCCGCGTTCTGCGGAACTGGGCGAAACAGGGCCTTGTGGAGACGGGGCGACTCCGCGTGGTGCTGCGCAATCGGCAGCGTCTGGAGCAGATTGCAAATAGGGGTGGCTGACCGATCCTCCTCCGCACTGTTTTTTGATGGCCAGTTTTTGAGGTACTTGCGCTAACGCAAGGAGCGTCCGCGCCCGCTGAAGCTAGCTTCTCACGATCCGCTTGCCGCCAGACAAACCCTGGGAGGCTCAGGCCAGTGAGTCAGTTCGTTGATCGGCTTCTGTTCTTCCGGAAATATAAAGGCACCTTCGCCGGTGGTCACGGTGTGATCACCGACGAGAACCGGGCCTGGGAGGACAATTATCGCTCCCGCTGGCAGAGCGAGAAGATCGTCCGCTCCACCCATGGTGTGAACTGCACAGGCAGCTGCAGTTGGAAGATTTATGTCAAGAACGGGTTGGTGACCTGGGAGACGCAGCAGACCGATTACCCACGCACGCGGCCCGATCTGCCGAATCACGAGCCGCGTGGCTGTCCGCGCGGCGCGAGCTATTCCTGGTACCTCTACAGCAGCAACCGGATCAAGTACCCGCTGGTGCGCGGGCGCCTTCTGGCAATGTGGCGAGAGGCGAGAAAAACACTTTCTCCGGTCGCGGCCTGGAAATCCATTCAGGACGATGAGGCGAAGCGGCGCTCCTATCAGCAGGTGCGCGGCCTCGGCGGATTCGTTCGTGTGGATTGGGACGAGATCAATGAGCTGATCGCGGCCGCCAATATCCACACCATCAAGCAGTGGGGGCCGGACCGCGTGGTCGGCTTCTCGCCGATTCCCGCCATGTCGATGATCAGCTATGCCGCGGGTACGCGGTATCTCAGCCTGATCGGTGGCACCTGCCTCTCCTTTTACGACTGGTACTGCGACCTGCCGCCCTCCTCGCCGCAGACCTTCGGCGAGCAGACGGATGTGCCGGAAAGTGCTGACTGGTACAATTCCGGCTATCTGCTGCTATGGGGCTCCAACGTCTCGATGACGCGGACGCCGGACGCGCATTTCTACACCGAGGCCCGCTATCGTGGCGCCAAGAGCGTGGTGATCGCCCCTGATTTCATCGAGGTGGCGCGCTTCGCCGACCTGTGGCTGCACCCGAAGCAGGGCACGGATGCGGCGCTGGCGCTCGCCATGGGCCACGTGATCCTGAAGGAGTTCTTCGTGGACCGGCAGGTCCCGTACTTCCAGGATTACGTCCGCAAGTACTCGGACCTGCCTTTCCTGGTGATGCTGGAGGAGCGTGGCGAGGAGCTGGTCGCCGGCCGGATGCTGCGCGCGGCCGATTTCGCGGATGGGCTGGGCCAGGCGAACAACCCCGACTGGAAGCCGGTCGTCATCGAGGAGGCCACGGGCGATGTGGTGGCCCCCCAGGGCACGGCGGGCTTCCGCTGGGGCGAGCAGGGCAAGTGGAACCTCGAACCGAAGGACGGCGGCGACGGACATGCGATCTCGCCCCGACTCTCCCTGCGGGAGGAGGGCGGAGAGGTGGCGACCATTTCCTTCCCCTATTTCGGCAATGGCGGCCGCTTCGGCCGCACGGATCACGCACCGGTCCAGCGGCGCCGCGTGCCGGTGCGCCGCCTGACGCTGAAGGACGGCAGCCAGGTCCAGGTCGCGACCGTCTTCGACCTGATGCTCGGCAGCTATGGCGTCAGCCGCGGCCTGGGCGATGACGGCGCGGCCAGCTTCGATGATGATACGCCGGGGACGCCAGCCTGGCAGGAGCGGATCACCGGCGTGCCGCGCGAACGCTGCATTGCTGTGGCGCGCGGCTTCGCGGCGAATGCCGAGGCGACGAAGGGCCGCTCCATGGTGATCCTCGGAGCGGGGCTGAACCACTGGTACAACATGGACATGTCGTACCGCGCCATCATGGCGATGCTGGTGCTGTGCGGCTGCATCGGCCAGTCCGGTGGCGGATGGGCGCATTATGTGGGGCAGGAGAAGCTGCGCCCGCAGGCGGGCTGGCTGCCGGTCGCCTTCGCCTCCGACTGGGTGCGGCCGCCGCGGCAGATGAACGGCACCAGCTATTTCTACGCCCATACCGACCAGTGGCGCTACGAGCGGATGGAACTGCACGAGCAGATCTCGCCATTGGCCGACCCGTCCCGCTGGTCCGGTACGCTGATCGACTGCAACGTGCGGGCGGAGCGGATGGGCTGGTTGCCGAGTTCGCCGCAATTGGCGCGGAATCCGCTGCAGGTCGCGCGGGAGGCGCGCGCGGCGGGCAAGGACCCGGTCGCTCATATCGCGGAAGGGCTGAACAGCGGCGCACTGCGCATGGCCTGCGAGGACCCGGATGCGCCGGAGAACTGGCCGCGCAACCTGTTCGTCTGGCGCTCCAACCTGCTCGGCGCCAGCGGGAAGGGGCACGAGTATTTCCTCAAGCACCTGCTGGGTGCGCGTAACAACGTGCTGAACGAGGAGAGCGATCAGCGACCGGAAGAGGTGGTGCGCCGGGAGAGGGCGCCGGAGGGCAAGCTGGACCTGCTGGTCACCATCGATTTCCGCATGAACACGACGACGCTCTTCTCCGACATCGTGCTGCCGACCGCGACCTGGTACGAGAAGGCCGATCTCAACACCTCCGACATGCACCCCTTCATCCATCCGCTGCAGGCGGCGGTGGATCCGGTCTGGGGCGCGCGCACGGACTGGGCGATCTTCCGCGAGATCGCAAAGGCCTTCCAGCGCCTCGCGCCCGGGGAACTGGGGGTGGAGGAGGACGTGGTGCTGACACCCACGCTGAAGGACACGCCCTCCGAACTCTCCCAGCCCTATGGCGGCCAGGACTGGCGGCGTGGCGGTCCGGCGGGTGTCCCGGGCCGCACCATGCCGGCGATCACCCTCGTGCAGCGCGACTATGCCGCCACCTATGACCGCTTCACCAGTGTGGGACCGCTGCTGGAGGAGCGCGGGAACGGCACGAAGGGCATGGTCTGGGACACGAAGGAGGAGGTGAAGCGCCTCCGCCACGTCAACATGCCCGAGCGTGCCGACCGGCCGCGCATGCGGGACGACCTGGATGCGATCGAGACGGTGCTGACGCTGGCACCCGAGACCAATGGCCATGTCGCGCTGAAGGCCTGGCAGGCGCTGTCCAAGGTGACGGGGCGTGACCACACCCACCTGATCGCCCGCCGCGTGGACGAGAAGATCGAGTTCCGCGACATCGCTGCCCAGCCGCGGCCGATCCTCACCTCGCCCGTGTGGTCGGGCATCGAGAGTCACGAAATCTGCTACAATGCCGGCTGGACCAATGTGCACGAGCTGATCCCCTGGCGCACCCTGACGGGGCGGCAGGAAATCTATCAGGATCATCCGTGGATGCGTGACTTCGGCGAAGGCTTCGCGACCTATCGCCCGCCGATCGACACGCGCTCGGTGAGCGACGACCTGACGCGGCTGCACGACAACGGCAATCCACCGCTGGTGCTGAACTTCCTCACGCCGCACCAGAAATGGGGCATCCACAGTACCTATACCGAAAACCTCATCATGCTGACGCTGGCCCGCGGCGGGCCGATCGTCTGGATCAACGAGCGTGACGCCGCGGAGGCTAGCATCGAGGACAATGACTGGATCGAGGCCTTCAACCGCAACGGCGCCCTGGTGGCGCGCGCGGTGGTCAGCCAGCGCATCCCGCGCGGCGCCGCCTTCATGTATCACGCGGCTGAGCGCACCGCGAACGTGCCGGGGAGCGAAGTCACGCAGAACCGCGGCGGCATCCACAACTCAGTCACGCGCGTGGTGCTGAAGCCCACCCACATGATCGGCGGCTATGCGCAGCTCTCCTGGGGTTTCAACTATTACGGCACGGTCGGCTCCAACCGCGACGAGTTCATCATCCTGCGCAAGATGGTGAAGGTGGACTGGCGGGATCGCCCCCTCTCCGAGAAGCGGCCCATCATGAAGGCCGAGGAAGCCACCCGCCTCGAAGGAAACCGGGCATGAAGATCCGCGCGCAGATCGGCAAGGTCCTGAACCTCGACAAGTGCATCGGCTGCCATACTTGCAGCGTCACCTGCAAGCAGGTCTGGACCACGCGCCAGGGCATCGAATACGCCTGGTGGAACAACGTCGAGAGCAAGCCGGGCATCGGCTACCCCAAGGACTGGGAAAACCAGGAGCGCTGGCGCGGCGGCTGGGTGCTGGGCAAGGGCGGCGCGCTGCGGCCCAAGACAGGCGGCAAGTGGCGCATCCTGTCGAAGATCTTCGCCAATCCGGAACTGCCGGAAATCGACGATTACTACGAGCCCTTCGACTACGAGTACTCCTACATCCATGGCGTCCCAGAGAGCGAGGCGGCGCCCACGGCGCAGCCTGTCTCCATCGTCACGGGCGAGCGCATGGACAAGGTGCGCTGGGGGCCGAACTGGGAGGAATCCCTCGGCACTGAGTTCCACAAGCGGGCGCAGGATTACAATTTCCGGGACGTGGAGAAGGCGATCTACGGAGAGTTCGAGAACTCCTTCCTGATGTTCCTGCCGCGCCTTTGCGAACACTGCCTGAACCCAAGCTGCCTCGCGGCCTGCCCCTCCGGCGCGATCTACAAGCGGGAGGAGGACGGGATCGTCCTGATCGACCAGGAGAAGTGCCGAGGCTGGCGCATGTGCGTCACCGGCTGCCCCTACAAGAAGGTCTATTACAACTGGCATACCGGCAAGTCGGAGAAGTGCATCTTCTGCTATCCGCGCATCGAGAGCGGGCAGCCGACGGTGTGCTCCGAGACCTGCGTGGGCCGCATCCGCTATCTCGGCGTCATGCTGTATGACGCGGATCGCATCGCCGAGGTCGCCGCGCAGCCTGACGTCCAGGACTGCTATCAGGCACAGCTCGGCATCTTCCTGGACCCGCACGACCCGGCCGTGATCGCCCAGGCGCGGAAGGATGGCGTGCCGGATAGCTGGATCGAGGCGGCGCAGCGCTCGCCCGTCTACAAGATGGCCTGCGAGTGGAAGGTCGCCTTCCCGCTGCACCCGGAATACCGGACAGTTCCCATGGTCTGGTACATCCCGCCGCTTTCCCCGATCCAGGAAGCGGCGGATGCGGGCGCCCTGGCCACGCTGGAGGGTATTCCCGATGTGGACAGCCTGCGCATCCCGGTCCGGTACCTCGCCAATCTGCTGACCGCCGGGAAGGAGGAACCCATCCGTCTGACCTTGCGCAAGCTGCTGGCGCTGCGGGCCCATATGCGTCGCCGGAGCGTGGAGGGCGTGCAGGACACCACCGCGCTCGACGCCGTGGGCCTCACCCCGCGTCAGGCCGAGGAAATGTACCGGATCATGGCGATCGCGAATTACGAGGACCGCTTCGTGATCCCGACCGCGCACAAGGAGGTGGCGGCGAACGCCTATGACCAGCGTGGCATCGCCGGCTTCCATTTCGGCCAAATGACCTCCGAAGGAAACAGCCGCTTCATGTTGTGGGGCCAGGATACCCGCAAGACCCGCGGCGAGCGCTTCCCGCTGGACAGGAAGTAGCGCCGTGCTCGTATGCAAGGCCCTCGCCGGTTTGCTGCTGTACCCGGAGCGGGAACTGCTCGACGCCCTGCCGGAGATCGCCGCCATCCTGCGCGAATCCGGTCTCCCACCGGCCGAGCGGGACGCGGTGCTGGCCTTCTGCGACCGGCTCGGCGCCACCGAACTGATGCAGGCGCAAGGCGAGTACGTGGCGCTGTTCGATGGCGCGCCCTCGCTCTCCCTCTATCTCTTCGGCCATGTCTACGGCGATTCCCGCGAGCGCGGGCAGGCCATGGTGGACCTTGTGGAGGACTACCGCGGCATGGGGCTCGACCTGACGGCGGACGAACTGCCCGACTTCCTGCCGGTGTTCCTCGAATTCGCGTCGCTGCACGCGCCGGCGCAGGCCAGCGCGCTAGTGGGCGAGATCGTGGATGTGGTCGCCCTGCTCGCCGGCCGGCTGGAACGGCGCGGAACGCCCTATGCCGCCGTCCTGCGGGCGATCGAGGCGCTGGGCGCGCGGCGCGCGGACCGGGAGGCCGTGGAGGCCCGGCTCGCCGAGGAGCCGGCGGACACGCCCGAGGCGCTGGACGCCCGCTATGAGGAAGCGCCCGTGAACTTCATGGAGCCGGCGGGCGCGGAGAGCGCCTGCTCCAAGGCGGCGGCCCTGGTCGCGCAATTCAGCCGCGATCTGCCGCCGCCGCAGCAGCCGCGAACCAAGGGGGATGCACCATGGACTGGCTGAATCAATTCCTGTTCGGGTTCTATCCTTACCTCTGCATGATCTGCTTCTTCCTGGGCAGCTGGGCGCGCTTCGACCGCAGCCAGTTCTCCTGGCGCAGCCAGTCCAGCCAGTTCCTGCGCCGGCGGGAGTTGGTCTGGGGCAGCAACCTGTTTCACATCAGCATTCTCGGCCTTTTCGTCGGCCACACTGCCGGGCTGCTCACGCCGCCCGAGGTCTATCACGCGCTGGGGCTGACGGTGAAGGCGAAGCAGATGATGGCGATCGTCACCGGCGGCGTGCTGGCCATCCTCGGCCTGATCGGCGGTTCGATGTTGATCCATCGACGGCTGACCGATCACCGCATCCGGCAGACCAGCAAGCCGACCGACATCTTCATCCTGCTGTTCATCTTCTTCCAGCTCTGCCTGGGGATCAGCACGCTGCCGGATTCCGCGCAGAACCTGGACGGCACCTACATGCTGGTGCTGGCCGAGTGGTGCCGCAGCATCCTGCTGTTCCAGCCAGGCTCCGCCCAGCTCGTGAGCGCGGTTCCCTGGATCTACAAGGTCCACCTGGTCTGCGGGATGACCCTGTTCCTGCTGGTGCCGTTCACGCGCCTCGTGCATGTCTGGTCGGCGCCGATCTGGTTCCTCGGCCGGCCGGGCTGGCAGATCGTCCGCAAGAACGCGAACATCGCCAAGGAAGGCGTGTGATGCGCGCCCGCCTCGCGGGGCTGCCGGTGTTGGGCCTGCTCGTCATGGGAGCCGGCTCGGCGACCGATGTCGCGCCCAGGCCCGGCGTCGCCCCGTTCGGCGACCAGATCAGCGAGCAGCGGCTGCCGCTCTACCATCGCGCGTCGCCGCTGATCGCGACCTCCGGCCCGATCGGCGACAAAGGCGTGATCGAGGCCAAGCGTGTCGGCTTCGGGACCATTGTCGATCTGCGGCAGTCCGGCGACGCCACGGCCCAGGAGCGGCAGCGGGCCGAGTATTCCCGGATCCGCTACGTCAACATCCCCGTCCAGGGCGTTCCCACGGCGGCGCAGGTGAAGCAGTTCGCAGATGTCGTTGCCGACCGCAGCAACCTGCCCCTGTTGCTGCACGGCAAGGATATCGATCAGGCCGGGGCAATGTGGGCGCTGTACCGCGCCTCCCTCGGCGTGCCATCCGCGATCGCCTTCGAGGACGGCGTGACGGCGGGGCTGCAGGCCACCGGTCCGGCCGTACAGGCCAGGCTGGAGGAGATGGGGCGTGAGCAGCAGGGAGCCCGCTAATGATCAAGGTGGATGGGGTGGAGATCCCGGAGGACCGGATCGCTCTTGAAGTCCAGCTGCAGGACGCGGCCGATCCGGCCACCGCGTGGGAGAACGCGGCGCGCGCTCTGATCGTCCGTCAGATCCTGCTGGCCGAGGCCGCCGCGCGTGGCATTAGCGACCGCGATCCGGAGCCGGGGGAGGAGCCGGATGAGGCGGCGATCCGGCGGCTGCTGGAAACCGAGCTGAACCTCCCGGAGCCGACCGAGCCGGAACTGCGGCGCTGGTATGAGCGGAACCAGGAGCGGTTGCGCCTGCCCGATGTCTGGCATGTGCAGCACCTGCTGGTCGCCGCGAACCCGAAGGACGAGCGGGCCACCGAGGCGGCGCGGGCCCGGGCCGAGGCGCTGCTCGCCGAGGTGCTGGAGGACCCGGACCGGCTGCCGGTGCTCGCCAGCCGCTTCTCGGATTGCCCCTCGAAGTCGCAGGGCGGCGATCTCGGCCTCATCGAGCGCGGCAGCACGGTGCCGGAATTCGAAGGACATCTCGCCGCGCTGGAAGCCGGCCAGGTCTGCCCGACGGTGGTCAGGAGCCGCTACGGCATGCATGTCATCCGCGTACTGGCCCGCGAGACTGGGCGTGTGCCGCCCTTCGCCGCTGTCCGCGGGCGGATCGCCGAGTTCTTCCAGGAAGCCAGCTGGCGCCAGGCCGTGCAGGGCTATATCGCGGCACTGGCCGCCCGCGCCCGCATCCAGGGCTTCGACCTGTTCGAGGGCGAGAACGCGCCTCCCCGCCCCTCGGCCTGGCCAGCCGGCTCCTCCTGCACCTCCGCCGACCTTCCGGCCGGCCCGCGGCCCGGGCGCAGGCCCAACGTGGCGGGTGCGGGAGGCTGCGGTTGAGCGCCTCGGCCCCGGTCGCGCAGGGTGACGCGCGGGCCCTGCGGGTGCTGCTGGTCAGCACCTTCGCCTTCCTGATCTGCTTCGCGATCTGGATGATGTTCGGGGTGACGGGCATCCCGATCCGGCAGGAGTTGGGGCTGAGCGCCTCCGAGTTCGGGCTGCTGACGGCGACGCCCGTCCTGACCGGGGCGATCTTCCGCCTGCCCCTCGGCATCTGGACGGACCGGTTCGGCGGCCGCCCCGTCATGACCCTGCTGCTGCTGATCTGCACGGTGCCGGTCTGGCTCGTCTCCTATGCCACCCAGCTCTGGCAACTCTTGCTGCTGGGCCTGGCGCTGGGCCTGGTGGGCGCTTCCTTCTCGGTCGGCACGCCCTATGTGGCGCGCTTCTTCCCGCAGGAGCGGCGGGGCTTCGCCATGGGCGTGTTCGGCGCCGGCACGGCGGGCGCGGCCATCAACATGTTCGTCGCCCCCGTGCTCGTCGCACAATACGGCTGGCAGAGCGTGCCGAAGGTCTATGCCGTGGCGCTGCTGGCGACGGCGGTGCTGTTCTGGATCCTCTCCGCCCCTGATACGGCGGCCCCCGGCCGGTCCGTTCCCCTGCGCCAGCAACTCGCCGTGCTGCGGGACCGGCGCGTGTGGAAATATTGCCAGTACTATTCGATCGTGTTCGGAGGCTTCACGGCGCTGTCGGTCTGGATGCCGCAGTACTACGTCAACGAGTACGGGCTCTCCATCGCGCAGGCCGCGCTGCTGGCCGCCTGTTTCTCCCTCCCCGGTGGTGGATTGCGGGCCCTCGGCGGCTGGCTGTCGGACCGTTTCGGCGCCCATAGTGTCACGTGGTGGGTGCTGTGGGCAGCCTGGATCAGCCTGTTCCTGCTCTCCTATCCGCAGACGGATTTCACGGTCCAGACCGTGCGTGGGCCGGCGACCTTCCACCTGGGGCTGCCGGCCTGGCTGGCCACGGGGCTGCTCTTCGTGCTGGGGATCGCCTTCGCCTGCGGCATGGCCTCCACCTTCAAGTACATTGGTGACGATTTTCCCGCGAATATGGGAATCGTCTCGGGCATCGTAGGGCTGGCCGGCGGGCTGGGCGGCTTTCTGCTGCCGGTCCTGTTCGGCATCGCCCTGGACTGGGTGGGGGTGAATTCCAGCTGCTTCATGCTGCTCTACGGGATCACCTGGGTATCGCTGATTCTGCTCTACATCACCGAGGTGCGGCGCACGCCCGTGCTCCACGCCGCGCCCGCCGCAGCGGTGGCCGCTCCGGCAGAAAGACGGGCTGGCCGGCAGGTTTCCTGACGAGGGGCCGGGGGAGGCGATGCTCGACCCATGGTCCAGGGCCAGAGGGAACCGCAACGGGCGGCGGGCTTCCTGAGAGGTGGGTATGGCGTGTGGGGCCTGGCCCGGCGGCGCTTTGGAATGTCCTCAAGCGGTCTGCCGGGGCGGGGGAAGCTTTTCCGTCCTCCCCTGCGATCCGTTGGACCCGACCGGCGTTTACCCTCCATGCCGATCACAGCACGAGCCGGGTCGCCCCCGCAGAAGGAACCCTTCGACTTCGACGAGGCGTTTTGCCGTCTGCGCGCCGCCGTTGCCGGCCTGCCCAAGGCCGCCATGTTCGAACTGCGGGATCGCGGCTACGGCAGCCTTTTTGAACAGCTTGTCGCCAGCCTCATCTCGGCGCGCACCCGCGACGAGACGACGATTCCCGTCTGCCTGCGCCTCTTCGCCGTGGCGCGGACGCCCGAGGCGATGGCGTCCCTGGACGAGTCGAGGTTGGTGCACCTTCTGCACGGCGCCACTTTCCCCGAACCCAAGGCGCGCGACATCCTCGCCCTGTCCCGGCGCATCGCGAATGAACGCGGTGGGGTGGTCCCGGACACGCTCGAGGGCCTGATGGCCTTCCGCGGCGTCGATCCGAAGATTGCGGCGCTCACCCTCGGTGTTGCACTCGGGCGGTCCTATATCGCCGTGGACATCCATGTTCACCGGGTCACCAACCGCTGGGGGATTGTGGCCGCCTCCACGCCCGAACGCACGCAGGCCGCCTTGGAGGTGGTGCTGCCGGAGCGCTACCGGGTGGAGATCAACGAGCGGCTGGTTCCCTTCGGCAAGCACGTCTGCACGGGGGAGCGGCCGCATTGCTCCCGCTGCCCGCTGCTGAGCATGTGCCGCCAGGTCGGCGTGAGCTCGCACCGCTGAGGCCGGGGGCGCGGTACGGTTGCGGGGGAGGCGGTTTGGCGCGACCGGGCAGCGGTCTCTGCCCCTGCCTGTCCGGCGCCGTCATGATCCATGCGCCTTGTGGCCGAACAGGCAGCGGGCCCTTCAGCTCTCCACCTCGCGCACGCGTCGCAGCAACTCCTCCAGGAAGGCGGCCAGCGAGGTTTCCGGATCATCGCTGTCGCCGGCGATGACGTTGATGCCCCACTGGCCCAGCACGGCCTCCTGCACCTCATTGTGGCGCGGCATGAAGACGAAGGGCGAGGGCCGGTCCTTCTCATAGCCGGAGGCCCGCCAGATCTGGGCGAGCTTGTGCAGCAGCAGCCGGATGTTCAGGTCCGACATGCTGTAGCCGATGAACAGCAGCGTCCGCCCCAGCGCATCCGCCCAGAGCTTGATGTCCAGCGGCGAGGAGAAGCTCAGCCTGTTGAGGTAATCGGTCTCGGCGATGACGAGCGACTGGTCGTCCTCGAAATCCCCGTGATACTTGATGATCTGCGCGACCTGGTGGTTCGCCTTGGCGATGTCCCGCGTATTGGCAATCTTCACATAGTCGCGGCCGTGTATGCGGAAGGCGGTCTCGAGATTGGCGTCGTAGTTGGTCGTGTAGATAATGGGAAAATCGAGCTGGACGACGATCTCATGCACACGTGAGGTGCGGACCCTTTCTTCCGAGACGCTCCAGTTCCGGTCCATCCAGCTCCGCAGCGGCCCGATGCTGCCCTTCCGGAGCCGGTAGTATTCGGCCAGCGTCTGGTAGCTGCTGTCGGCGCTCAGGAACCAGGCCGGGTCGAGCCCCAGCTCCTCGCCCATATGCTCGATCAAATGCCGCCAGGAGGGCAGGCCGACGGACATGGAAAGCCCGGCGCCGACGAAGAGGATGGCGCGCCGGTCGCGGACCACGCTTGCCAAGGAATCCAGATCCGCGCGCATTCGAAGCACCATAGCAGCGAAACCGCTAGAACCGGGAGATTGACCGGGGGTTCCGCGCTTCCGCTGCAAAGTTCCTGGAGCAGGGGTCCGGGCCGCGCACCCTCTGCTGCCTCTGGCCGGAGGCGAGCGGCTGTTTCCCCAGGGCCTGAGTAGTGCTGCCCGGCGTCCACGCCCGGCCGGTTATCCTCTGCGGCCCGGCCCTTCGCAGGCGGACGTCGTTTGGCGATGCCGCCCGTGAGCGGTGCACGACCGGGAACCGGGTGATCCCCCAGCCAGGGAGGAATAGCCTCCCCTCTCGGAGAGCGAGCCCCGCAAGCTCCAGCCTAGGCTTTTCCCGAAAGTGTGCAAAAACAGAGAACGACTTCCTCCTGCGCATTGAGATGCAGAAATCCCACCGAATTCTTGCCGAGGGCGAGGGCGACCTGATCTCTATCTCCTGATCTTTTTACCCGCCATTTTCTCCCGAAAAGACTATCCATTTGGAGCGGAGCATCTTTTTTCGACGCCTCCGAGAGGGAGTTGAGGCTTCTGCCCTGAGCAGCCAGCCTGCCCTGTGCCTGCCGGTTTCCATCTGCGGGGCCAGCTGCCATGAGGGCGGCGAGGCTCCATTCTGGAGGATCATGGATGGTGCGCTTACCGGCAGACCGAAGCGGTGACAGCAGCAGGAATGAGCGCTGTGATCTCTTCAGCCGGATTGAGACCTTCGGCGCCGCGTTGGCCGTCGTCGATGAAAGTGACCGCTCCTGGTCCTATGGGGAGTTTGCCGCGCATGCGGATGCCGCCTGCGCCTCCTTGCCACCGCGGCGGTGCCTCCTTGCTGTCGAGGCGGTGAACGAGCTGCATGCTCTGGCCGCCTATGTCGGCGCTTTGCGGGCGGGCCATGCGGTGCTGCTCCTCAAGGAGGGCGGGGAGGCCCCGCTGCTGGAGCGGTTCCGGCCCGATTTCGTCTACCGCGCCGCCAGGCGTGAGTGGCAGGCGGGAACGGCAGGGGTCGCGGAGGTGGAGCTTCATCCGGACCTTGCGGTCCTGCTGGCCACCTCCGGCTCGACGGGGGAGCCGAAGCTGGTGCGGCTCTCGAACACCAACCTTCTCTCGAACGCGCTGGCCATCGCCGAGTATCTCGGCTTCGCGCCCGGTGAGCGCGCGATCACTACGCTGCCGTTCCACTATTCCTACGGCATGTCCGTCATCAACTCGCATCTGGCGACGGGTGGCGCCATCATCCTGAATCAGGACTCGGTCGCCGAACCGGGTTTCTGGAGTCGCTTCGAGGCCTTCGAGGCAACGAGCTTCGCCGGCGTGCCGCACAGCTTCGCCCTGCTGGAACGGAGCGGCTTCCTGTCCAGGCCCTTGCCGACCTCTTTGCGGTACTTCACGCAGGCCGGAGGCAAGCTGCCGGAAGACAAGGTCCTGCAGTTCGCCGACTTCGCCGAGACGCATGGCCGCCGCTTCTATGTGATGTATGGGCAGACCGAGGCGGCACCGCGCATCGCCTATGTGCCCCCCGCGCTGTTGAAGCGGCACCCGGCCGCCATCGGCGTGCCGGTTCCGGGCGGCAGGATCGCGCTGCTGGATGAGCGCGGGACTCCCATCGAGGCCGAGGACGTCGAGGGAGAACTCGTCTATTCCGGCCCGAACGTGATGATGGGCTACGCGCTGAAGCGCGAGGATCTCGCCGGGGCCGCGGAGCTGGCCGAGTTGCGGACAGGCGACCTCGCCGTGCGCAGCGCGGAGGGGCTCTTCACCATCACCGGCCGGAAGAGCCGCTTCATCAAGCCTTTCGGACTGCGCATCGGACTGGACGACGTCGAGGCACGGCTGCGCAAGGCCGGCTTCGAGGCTGCGGCGACGGGGAGTGACGACGGCCTGCAGATCGCGGTGGTGGCCCCCGCCTCGACCGAGGCGGTGGTGGATCTGGTGCTGCGCCACCATGCCCTCTCTGCCGCCAGCATTCAGGTCGTCCACCTCGCCGAGATTCCGCGCCTGCCTTCCGGCAAGGTCGACTATGCCGGCATCCGTCGGATGTCCGCCGCCGATGCCGCGCCTTCCGGCCCCTCCGGCCGGAACCTCTCGTTGCAGGCGGCCTTTGCCGACCTCCTGGGCCAGCCCGAACTCGGGCGGGATGAGTCCTTCGCCTCCGCAGGGGGCGATTCGCTCAACTTCATCAACGCCTCACTGCTGGTCGAGGAGCACCTGGGCTTCGTGCCCGAGGGCTGGGAGCGGATGACCATCCGCGAACTGGAGGCGACCGAGGGCCGTAAGCCAGGTGCGGCGGGGGCCGTCGCGAACCCGACCAAGCTGTTCTTCCTGGACCAGGTTCGCGCCAGCCTGATGCTGCTGGGCATCCCCTTCCACTCGGCGCTGGCCTATACGATCTATCCCTGGATCGCCAAGGGGGGGGAGCCGTCGTCGCTGCTGACGAACTTCTCCGAGTTCCTCAGCACCTTCCGCATGCCCGCCTTCTTTCTGCTGGCCGGCTTCTTCGCCATGATGTTCGTTGACGAGCAGAACCCGGTGAAGTGGTGGAAGAGCCGCGTGATCCAGCTGGGCGTTCCGCTGCTCACCACGGTCCTTCTCATCAATCCCTTGCTGATGCTGGCGCGCACGCTGAACTCCGCGCCGGAGGGGGAGGCCATCGCGGACTGGGCCAGCTTGCTCACCACGCCGGGGCCCTACTGGATCGAGCATGCGTGGTTCCTGGTCTTCCTGCTGGTCTATACGCTCCTGCTCGCCCTGCTGTGTGGCCTCTGGCGGGGAAGGCCGATCCGGCAGGTTGCCGCCGCCCTGTCGGAGCGTGTCCTGGCCAGCAGAGCGAGTCTGGCCCTGGCGGCCGTCGCCGCCGGCCTCGTCAGCACCGTGAGCGTCGGCGTCCTGAAGGTCCTCGGCATCACCTTCGTCTTCCATGGCATGCTTTACCTGAGCGAACTGGCCTCGCTGCTGCCCGTCTTCGTGATGGGCTGCCTCATCGCCTCGCGGAGGGACTTCATGGGGCGCTTCGCCTCGATCGATGGGTCGGCCGTGGTGCTGGCGCTCGCCGGAGCGGTCATCCTGACGATCATTCAGCTGCGCGAGGAAGCGATCTACCGGGTGGTGACCTTCTTCCTCATCCCCATCACCGGCATCTACTGGTCCAAGCTGTTGTGCTTCGTGGCCCTGCGCTGGTTCGATGCGCCGAACCGCTGGACCCGCCTGCTGGTCAACGCATCCATGACCGTCTACCTGGTCCATATCCTCTTCATCGTCTTCCTCGCGGATGCCTTCGCCTATGTGCGGCTGCCCTCGCTGCTCGAATTCCTGATGGTCACCCTACTGGCGGCCGCCCTTTCGCTGGGCTTCCACCAGATCGTGGCGCGCCACTGGTTGCTGATGCTCCTCTTCACCGGAACCGCCCGGGGCCGGCGGGGCACCGCCGCTCCGGGGCGCCAGCCGGTCGGCAGCATCGCGCGTTCGGCCCCCGGGGCAGGTGACTGAACGCGGCCTGGCGGAAGGCCGGGGCCGCCGCCCCGGCTGAAGCCTCCTGCATCCCAGGCTGCGGAAGCGGGGCGCAGGGGAGGCGGCCCGGTCAGCGCGAGCGGAGGAGGCCATGGATGGCCGCCGAAGATGCGGGCCTGCCCGAGCCGCCGCTGCTGGCGAGCTTGTGTCAGGGCTGCTAACAGCGTGCCTCCTGCCGGATCCGCCCCTCCGAGTCCCGCCCAGCAGCGCGATGAACCATGTGACCCATCGCCCGGCGATAACCTGGGTGCCTGGGCGGCGTTTCAGCGCCTTGATGAAAGCCATGGCTTCCGGACCAACTTCCTTTCGCTCTCCGTTCCGCCGTCCCGGCACGCCCCGCGACCCGGGGGCGGATCTGTCCCGCGTGCCCTGGGGATGGAACCTGCGCGCCCTGCGCGCCGTCGAGGGCATCCGTGCGGCGGCGGCCTGCGCGCTGATCATCCTGGCCAATGAATGGCTGGGCTGGCCGCCGCTGGTCTACATGGCGCTGGCAAGCTTTCTCACCTGCCTCTGCGATGCCGGTGGCCCCATCCGCTTCCGCGTTCCGGCGCTGCTGGCCTTCACTGTCCTCGGCGCCGTCACCTGGGCCAGCTTCGGCCTGCTGCGGGATGCCGGGCTCGTGGTGGTCCTGCCGCTGGCTTTCCTGGGCCTCTTCTGCCTGGGCTTCTCGCGCGTCTGGGGCACTGGCGCCGCCGGCCTCGGCAATATCCTCTCGATCGTGCTGATCCTGGCGGTCTATCGGCCTTTGACCCTGCCGCAGGCGCTGGAGATCGGCGGCCTGTTCGTGGCTGGCGGCCTCTGGGCGACGCTGCTGACCATGGTGGTCTGGCGGCTGCATCCTTACCGCCCCGCCCGCGCCGCGGTGGCCGACTGCTGGCGCCGGCTGGCGGCACTCGCCGCCGACCAGCGTTACCTGCTGCAGAGGGGTGAGGCGAGCACCGAGGCCTGGGATGCCCATAGCCGTGCCCACCGCCGCGCCGTGCGGGAGGAGATCGAGCACGCCCGCATCATTGTGCTCGACCTGGTCAGCATGCGGGGGCGGCTCTCGCTGCGGGGGTCCCAGGCGTGGCTGCGGCTGGAAGCCTGCGATCAGATCTTCGGCTCGCTGATTGCGTTGTCGGATCTGCTGGAAGGCATGCGGGACCCGTACCGCCTGCGCGCGGCCGAAACGCTGCTGCGCATTCTGCGCCCCATGCTGGTGGTGCTGGCCCATGCCATCGAAGTGGATGCCCCCGTGCGCGCCGTGGTGCTGGACCGCGCGGCCGAGCGCGCCCTGGCCGCCACGGAGGGCGATCCGCTCCTGCGCCCGCTGGCGGAGGCCATCATCGAGCGCCTGCGCATCGCGGCACGGCTCAGCACGCCAAGCGGCTACCTGCCTGGCGGGCCGGTCGGCGCGGCGCAGGCGCAGCCCTGGCGCGAGCGCGTCCTCGGCCCGCTGCGGGCCAACCTGAACTGGCAGTCGGCCACGCTGCGGCACGCGCTGCGCATCGCCGTCATCGGCGCACCATCCCTGGCGGCGACGCTGAACTACGGTGCGCAATTCGCGCATTGGCTGCCGATCACCGCCGTCGTCACGCTGCAGCCCTTCTTCGCCACCACCTGGCAGCGGGCGCTGGAGCGGATCGGCGGCACTGTCCTGGGCGGGCTGGCGGGCGCGGTGATCGCCTATTTCATCCGCGCGCCGCTGGATCTGGCGATCGTGCTCTTCCCGCTCTGCACCCTGGCTTTCGGGGCAAGGCAGGTCAGCTTCACCGCCTGGATCGCGGGCATCACCCCGGTCGTGGTGGTCCTGATGGAGTTGATCCATCCCGGCCACAGCTCCTGGGAGATCGCGGGGTTGCGCGCGCTGTTCACCCTGGCGGGGGGTCTCCTGGCGGTCATCGGCTGTCTGCTGCTCTGGCCGAGCTGGGAGCCCGGGCGGCTGGGCCGGGAACAGCGCGCCGCGCTTGCCGCCCACGCGGCCTATGCCGCGGCCGTGCTCTCCGAGGTCACGGGAGAGGCGCCCTTCGGCAGCGCCGAGGCCGCCCGTCGCGCTGCCGGCATGGCGACCAACAATCTGGAGACCTCCATCACCCGCGCGCTGCAGGAGCCGCGCGGAAGCCGGCGCCCGGAGGTCGGTACCGCGATCCTGGTGGACAGCATCCTGCGCCGCATCGCCGGCCGCCTCTCCGCGCTGCGGCACGATCCCGCCGCTCGGACGGCGCTGACGGCGGTAGAAGGCGCTGCCTGGCGCGGCTGGATCGCGGCCTCCCTGGGTGGACTGGCCAAGGGCGATGGCCCTCTCCCGCCCCGGCCGGCCATACCCCTGGAGGAGGCGTCGCTGGACCCGCTGGCGCGGATCGCCCGGCAGATCGAACTGCTGGAAGGCGCGCTGCACCGCCCGGGCGCGACAGCGACCTGACGCAGCCCGTCTCTCCCTGTGCGGGTCCCGCCGCGCGAGGCTTGCTTCGAGCCGATCAACGGGCACCGCGCAGCCCTGCACGCGCTGGGGCACGCCACCGGTCGCTCTCTCAAGGGTTCGTTCGGCGCGAAGGAGACTGCGTTAGGCGCGTCTCACACAGCAGGCCGGGTTTCGGGAATCAGGATGTTCATGGATCGCGCATAGCCGTGGGGCGCGAAACGCAGCGCCAGGGCCGCGGCCAGCGCGGCGCAGGCCAGATGCAGGAGCCAGCCTGAGGCAAAGCTGCCGGTGCGCTCATGGAGGATCGCCACGATCCAGGGCGGAGCCGCGGCAATGAGGAAGCCGCCACCTTGCATCAGGGCGGATAATGCGCCGGCATTGGCCGGATCCTCGAGATGATCGAGCGCCACCACCATGGACAAGGCAAAGCAGCCGCCAAGGCCCGCACCCACGAGAGCGGCCCAGCCGGTGGGTGAGGTCTGCGGCCAAAATGCGAGCCCTGCAAAACCGGCCATCTGCATGGCGAGCGTAAGCCAGATCCAGGGACGCCGGTCCTGCCCTCGCGCTGCCAGGAAGGGGATCAACAGCGCGGAGACGGCCTGGCTGGCGGCCATGATGGCCAGGAGGGCCCCGCTCGCAGCCGTCGCCCAGCCGAGCGCCTGATAATGGGGCGCCAGCCAGGCGATGACGGAGGAATAGCCGCCGTTCATCAGGCCGAAATACGTCATCAGCAGCCATGTCCGCGGCCGGGTGAGCAGCATGGCCGTGCTGAGGGACGCGGTGGCCTGCGACCCTGACCGAGGCAGAAGAAACGCCGACATCGCGACGGCGAGCGCCGCCGGCACCGCCAGCCAGCCGAGGCCGAAGTGCCAGTTCCCCATCGCGTTCGCGATGATGGGAGAAAGCTGCGCGCCCAGCGCCCCGCCGCCCATGAGCATGGCCGAATAGAGACCCATGACGGGCGCAACACGCTGGGGGAACTGCGCCTTGATGACGCCGGGGAAGACGGCCTGCACGACGGCCACACCAAGCCCGCAAAGGGCAGCCGTTCCGATCAGGGCGCCATCGTCCGATGCGAACAACCGGAGGGCGCATCCCAGCATCAGTACGAGGAGTGCTCCGATCACGGCCCGGCGCGCTCCCATCACGCGCTGCATCCAGGGGCTCGCGAAGGCGCACACACCCATCAGCACCATCGGCACCAGGGTGAGGAACGAGAGGCCCCGGTAATCCAGGCCGGTCGCCTCGCTGATGCTCGATGCGAGCGGACCTACGCCGGTGAGAAACGGCCTCAGATTGAGGCCCACCAAGGCAACGACGGCGAGCAGCAGCAGCCGGGAAGGAGGATGATCTTGCGCCGGCATTCCGCTTAGGCCTGGCCGGCCTGCCTCCTCTTCCACTCGGCGTAAAGATCGGGGCCGGACTGCGGGCGGACCGGCACATGGCTAATCTTCATCGACTGTTCGGAAAGGGGCTTTGCCAATTCGGCATAGATCGCGGCTGTGGAGAGGCCGTAGGGTGCGCCATCGTCGTTGGAATAAGCGTAATAGACTTCGCTCACGCCCGCCAACCGCATCGCGGCCATACACATGGGGCAGGGATGGCCGCTTGCATAGACGGCGCATCCCTCGAGGCTGGGCGAGCCGAGCCTGCGACTGGCCGCGCGGATGGCCGTCAGCTCTGCATGTGCGGTGGGGTCGTTGGTGCTGACGATCTCGTTCACGCCGGTCGCGACCACCTCGCCATTTCTGACCACGACTGCCCCGAAGGGACGGCCGCCGCCTTTCAGATTGGCGTGCGCGAGTTCGATGGCCTGGCACAGAAAGCGTTGAGTGTCGCTCATGATCGTCTTCTTCAATGCGCACCGGCCGCCACCAGGATCTGCTCGATCCTGATATATCCGCGGCTGCGGGCATGCTGGAGCGGTGTGATGCCCTTGCCATCGGCGAGGTTCACATTGGCCTTGGCCTCGACCAGCGCCTGGACGATCTGCTGGTGCCGCTCCCCACCATCGCTCAGGATGATCGCCTCCAGAAGAGCGGTCCAGCCGAGATTGTTGACGTGATCGACCTCGACGCCGGCCTCGATCAGCGTGCGAACAGCCTCGACATGGCCGCGCTCGGAGGCGGGAATGAGCGCGGTGCCGCCATAGCGGTTCGTGCTCTTCAGATCGGCACCGTGCGCGAGTGTCATCTTGAGAATTTCAAGGTGGCCGCGCGCCCCGGCGTAGAGGTAGGGGCTATCCTGGATGTTGTCCTGGGCATTGACGTCGGCGCCCGCCTCGATCAGCGCCTTGGCGGCGGCGATCCTGTTTCCCCGGGTGGCGACGAGCAATGCCGTGCGCCCGTTGCCATCGCGCGCATCAATCTGCACGCCCTGGGCAAGGAGATGCTTGATGGTTGCGGTGTCGCCATTGGCTGCCGCCGCATGCAGCTGGGCCTCATTCATATCAGCTGGTACGATCCTGAGATGGGCGAGGCCATGCTCCACCGATTGACCTGAGTACCCGATTCACTGGTGCTGCTGGGTACCCAGCCAAAGCACCGGTGGCCCAGTAACGCGGAGAGCCCCTCCAGATGTGTTCCTTCGGGGGCTCGTTCTGCCCTGGTCACCGCAATCTGCGCGCTGCTGACTAGGCCAAAAACAGAAAGGGCCGCTTCCGCGACCCATACCATAGCGCCAGGAAAATTTTGGAAAAACTGGAGCGGGCGAAGGGATTCGAACCCTCGACCCCAACCTTGGCAAGGGAGAGTGGCCCTTGCTTCTGCGTCCTAAGCTTTTGATTTCTTGATGTCCGAATGGACGCCGAGCGTCACCCTGGGACAGCATTTCCCGACAAAAGTCCCGACGCAGCGTTCAGGCCAGCGCCGGGAGCCGTGCAGTCAGAGGCCGGGAATGTCGGCCTGAGGAGAAGGACGCTCTTTCCTCGGCGCGCGCCGCTCATCCCAGTTGATGTCCATCTTCTGGATAGCCTCATAGGCCTGCACTACCCTCTGGACTGCCTCCGCAGCCTCCTCCTCGGTAACTTCGGGGAGGTCGCACAATCCAAGCGTGCGCGGCACACGCTGCTTCCTGTCAGGGGCACTCAGGTCAAGAATCTCAAGCGAGGCCGCTTCGAAGTCGCCTGTCAGGAGAGTCCGCCGAAGTAACGCCCCGAACATGCCAAGCTGTTTGTTGTCCAGAGCGAAAGCTCGTCGGGGTTGAAGCCAGAAGATGGAAACCTCCCCCTTTTCGACGAAGTAAAAATCTGCCGCAACTCGAATGGACAAGTCCTTCCTGATCGGCAGGTATCCATGGTTCATCCCATAACACCGGGGCGTCCGGCCTTTCCCAGCGGCGCGTATCATCTGCACCACCTCCCAATTTGCCGCTCTCCCCGCTGGTACCATGCGTGCCGTAAGGCATGCTTGATGGAGAGCAGAAAGGGGGAGTTCGGGGGAGAAAGCGTGGGGCGCCAGCTCTCTTGCGGTACGGTAGCCCCAGGGAGTGGGCCTTCGCTTGAGATGTTCCAAGACCGCGTGGGTTGTCTCGTCCTGTGTCGCGCGAACCAGACGAACAAGATCGTGGCACGGGGGGAGGGCCGGAATCTGCATGAACACAATCTTAGCCGTTTTTCGGACGAAAGGGCACCGATTCGCGAGGAGAACGGCCAACGATTTGTGGGGTTTGCGAGCTACTGACCCCCAGCCAAGAAGGCCGCCCTGATCGCCTGGTTCTTGATCTTCATGCCCAGGGTGATTTTGCCGTCTGCCGCGTTCCACACTCGGTCCCAGGGGCCGCCCTTCCGGTGCGTCATGTCCGAAAGTGTGAGGGCATCCAGTCGCCCATAGGCACGCAGGATGTTCCGCAAGAATGCACGGTCGGCTGGAGAAAAATTGCCCCTCGCGACGCTGCGCTGCTGGGTGGCAGGGTTGAACCGTTCGGCGCGGAAAGAGATGGGCGTCCTGCCCGCTGCCTTGAACGCGCCATACACCGTGGGCAGCACGGGACCATGCTCCCAGGCTTCGAACTCTTCGGTCAGGAGCGGGCAGCCAGTCTCGGCCAGCCGCCAGCCATGGGCATAATAGGCGACCTTATGAAGCGCCATATGGGTGAGCGGCAGGCGCATCTCGTCTGCCAAGTCCAGCAGCAGGTTCGCGAGGGCGCGTGGTTCATATGCCATAGCGTGCGAGGGAAGTGGCGAGCCTTGGTTTGTCAGCGAGGAGCCGCAGAAACTGGGAGCCGTTTTCGCAGGCTTGCGAAGTGAATGCCAGAAAACGAACCGGAATTTTCATTGCGCATGTCCGAGAGGGGGTGCGTTAGGGGCACTTCGCGCAGCTTCCCCCCTTGCCGCCACCCCCGGCCCCCCCTCTTTGAAGACCCCCACAGGCCGCCCTGGTGTGGGCCTGGAGCGGCTGCCGGAGGACGGTAGCGGCTGGTTTCGTGGGAGGTGCTGGCGGACTCTCCAGGCGGCTTCCTGAGGGTGGCCCTGGGGTAGGGCTGGGCACCCATGCTGCCCCGCCATCCCCGCCACCGCTCCATGTCGTTTGGCTGCATCGAACGTTGAAGGTAATTGACAAGCTCAAGTTGCGGACTCACGGTGGAGGAAGACCACCGCAGGCGCCGAGAGCGCTCAGGAGCTGCCGCCCATGTCCGCCTCCCTCCAGAAGCCCCCGCAGGGTCAGGCCAAGGGCCGCACCTTCGTGGCCTATGCCCGCGTCAGCACGCAGCGGCAGGGGCGCTCTGGCCTTGGCCTGGAGGCCCAGGAGGCGGCCATTCGGGGGTTCCTCCTGCCGGGGGACCGGCTGCTATCGCCCGTCTTCGTGGAGGTGGAGAGCGGCAAGCGGAGTGACCGCCCCAAGCTGGCCGAGGCGCTGGCTCTTTGCCGCACCACCGGGGCCACGCTGCTGATCGCCAAGCTGGACCGCCTGGCCCGTGATGTTCATTTCATCTCGGGGCTGATGAAGGAGGGCGTGCCCTTCATCGCGGCGGACTTCCCCGACACTGACCCCTTCATGCTCCACATCCGCGCCTCCGTGGCTGAGGATGAGGCGCGGCGTATCTCCCTGCGGACCAAGGCGGCCCTGGCAGCGGCCAAGGCGCGGGGCGTGAAGCTGGGTGGGGATCGGGGCTACCGCCCTGCCACGCCTGAGGGGAGCGCCCTTGGGGCCAAGCGGTCAGCCCAGGCCCGCTCTCTGGCCTCCTCCCAGCATGCCCATGGCGTCCTCCCGGTGGTGGAGGAGTTGCGAGCACAGGGCCTGACTAGCCTTCAGCAACTGGCGGAAGGCCTGACGGCGCGGGGGATCACCACTCCCAGGGGCAGCGCGTGGACCGCCACCGCTGTGCGCCGGGTGCTGGCCAAGGTGGAGGCCTGACCCATGCTCCTCCGCACCCTATGGGCCGCCCTAATGCTGGCCTCCGTGGCGTGGCTGCTGGCGGCCCTGGCTGCTGTCCTGGGCGGCCTCCTGTCGTAAAACCTAGTGCCGCCCTCCCGCCCTTCCCTGGGGCGCTCCTCCGGGGCCTCCCTGGGCCAGCCTGAGGGGTAGCCGGGGAATGCTCCCTCAAGGGGATGATGAGGATGTGCGTGCTTCTCTGGTCACGGGCGCAATCAATCGGGAGTTGATGCCCCCCAGGCCCCACGATGGCGCTTCTCACGGACTCGCGAGGGCGTCAGACTCCCTCCGTGCCCGCCCTGGGATGGTCCTGGGTGAGGGCATAGCGGCCAGGGAAGCGGGTGCGACCGCAACCCCGGCCTGACCTTCAGCACGGAATGCACCCATGCCTCAGGCTGTCACCACCCCTACCACGTTCTCCCGCCTCACCGGCACCCTGGCTCGTGCGGCCTGGGCGGCCTTCCGCTTCGCCCGTTACCAGGGCCGCCTTGCCGGCCTCGACATGGCCATTGAACCTGGGAGCCTGCGGCGGATGCCCAGCTATCCCTGGCTAGAGGTGGAGCGGTCGGGCAATCCGTATGGCGGACAAGGCTTCGTCGTGCGGATGGGTCACGCGGTCTTCTACCTCGACACCAAGGCGCCCTTGCCCGATCTGCACCGCGCCTGAGGACCGTCACCGGGGGCGCCCAGGGGATCATCTGTGGCGCTCCACCGGGGCACCGGCGGCAGGGCCGCTGCGGAGGCGGTAGGGATTGTCGGAAAGGCCAGCTTCAAGGCCGATCTCCGGGCGATCCAGGGGTTTTCCCTCACTCTCCCACGAAAGGCGGCGTGCCAACGTGAACGCCCCCGACGCCCCAGTGGAATAGCGCACAGCTAAGCCGCTGGAATTGCCCATATCCCCCACCCATACAGAAGACGCCCCGGCGAGTGATGGGGATTTTCCCCCAGTCTCCCTGCACGAACGCGCCCCTGCGGGGCCGAAGGAGAACTCATGCCCACCAAAGTCGCCCGCCTGCCGCCGTCCTCAGACTCACCGCGCATCCCGTATGGAGGCTGGACCGCCATCCCGGAATTGGGGAGATGGCTGACGAAGACGGCGTTCACCCGAGACGACGAGAGAGCCGCAGACACAGCCACGGGCTTTCTACCGCTAGGCCCGTGGGAAGCCATCGTTGAAGGCCCACGACCGGACGGGGAACGGCCCGAGATCATCCACAGCGAGAGGCTGACGATTCGGCGGCGCGTGGCCAGCGACGATGAGGAGTTCGACAGTGGGGTTGATCCATGGTTCAGCTTCTTCCGTGCGGAGGACGGCACAGTCGGCATCCGCAGTCCCGTGCATAATCCGCTGCGGCGGTTCCTCACCGTGGAGGATGCGGTGCGGAGCCTGTGGGGCGAACTGCGCGACAATGCGGAAGTCATCCGATTCGCCAAAGCAGGGCCGCAAGTCTAACGCTCCACGATCTCCGCAGGCCGCTCCTGAGGCTACCCTTCCGCTCCACATCAGCGGGGCGCCAATGTGCAGGGGCACGCACGCCAGCGCATCTGTGACTTCCGAGGCCAGCCATGGAACGCCCAGGGGATTCACCAGAGCCGCTCAGGGGCCGCCTGCTACCGTCCCACCAGAACGCCTGCGGAAGCCCGTCAGGGACGGCCTGAGGAGTCACCTGGGGGTGTTTGCGCGGGCGCTCCTGGGGAAGCCCTCCGTATGTCCCCTCCGGCGAGGTGGCATTGTTTTTCGTAGTTGCGCAGCGGAGGCATTCCACGCGCCCTCCCGCTCCTCCACCTTCCACGAGAACCCCACACCATGAGAAGCAATCCCACCGCAGGCTCAATACCTGCCGGGGAACTCCGCACGGTCGCGCTCAACAACCTTGTGGAGGATTCCCGTTTCCAAGTCCGCGAGAACGTGGACGCGGGCACTGTCGAGAAGTACCGCTTGGCCCTCCGCAACGATGCCGTGTTGCCGCCTGTGAAGGTCGCCATGGTGAATGGCGCATTGGTGCTGGTCGATGGCTGGCACCGTGTGGCGGCCCATCGGCGGCTCGGCAGGGACCGCATAGAGGCGGAAGTCTTCATCGCCACCGAGGAGGAAGCCGTATGGGCCGCTGCCCAGGCAAACCTGACGCATGGCCTCCCGCTGAAGCCCAAGGAGGTGCGGCGAGCCTTCCAAGCTTTCGTGCGTGCCAGGAAATACCGGCTTGGCAGAACTCGGCTCATGCCGCTCCGTGACATTGCCCGCCATCTCGGGGGCATCAGCCACGAGAGCATCCGGCGGTGGATGCGGGAGGACTTCCCGAACGTGGCAGCACGGTACTCTCAAGGTGGTGGCGACAAGCGCGCCGATCCTCGCCCGCGTGATCCCTCGGCTACCTTCGCGGAAGACACGGAGGCGGCCCTGAGGGGAGCCATTGCGGCATCCCGAGGGGTCACCTGCCCGCACTGGCGGGGCGCTCTCGTGGCGCTCGCAGAGGAGGCGCTGAAGGTGCTTCGTGAGGGCGGCCCCTGGGAGATTCCTGCGATGGAGGACGAACCAGAAGCAGAACCAACCCCCGCATTCTGAGCGCAAGACGCAGCGGGAAAGCCGCAGAAAACCTGGGGGTTCCCCGAGGTAGCGTCACAATGTGACCTTCAGGGGCACAGAACCGCCCCCAACGCCGCAGTTTACCTCGCCTTTTTTCACCTTGGCGAGGGCGCGCCCGTTTCGGCGCAATCACACCGACAACCCAACATCAGCGCATCAGGCCTCCTGCACGAACACCGTGCGGGCTGCCTTTGCGTGTCCTTACGGAACCCAACCTTTGAAACGCAATTCTTCCCGCAAGCCGATCCGCACCACCGATCCAGACGGCAGCCTCGTCGTTCTGGTGCCTCTGTCACGCGGCGGATATGCCTGCGTCGATGTAGAGACCCACGACGAGTTAGTCGTGCGCTTAGGCTTTTCTGACAAGTGGATGTTGAACTTCAACGGCCAGAAGACAGCGGCGATTGTGCGCTGTAGCCATCCTAAGAGTGAAGCGACGGGTAGTCTGCTGTCTATTGGGCGCCTCGTTTATGAAGCGCCCCCAGGCTATGCGGTGCGCCACCGCGACGGCGACACGAAGAATCTGCGCCGCAGCAACCTCTATCTCGTGGAGCATCCTAGAGCAGGCAGTCGTGAACTATCCGTCTTGCAGCGGCGTCGGGCTGAGAGAGAAATGAGCGAGCGCGGCTGAACTGTTCGCCCGGCTGACGCATGTCTCAGCCTAGCGGAGCGGCGCAATCGCCTTGGCTCACCCGAGCCGAGGCGGCGGCACGTCTCCGAATCTCCACACGGCAACTCGACCGTCTTGAGTTGCCGCGCAGCTATGCCGCAGGGACGCGCAGCCCACGCTTTCGGGCGGAGGACGTGGATGCGAGGCTTGCCACAGCCATCGTCACCCCCTCGGACCTTCGGCCCCTTCAAGTGCCACCTCCTCCTCGGCGTCTCCTTTCGCGCCCCGTGGGGAGCGCCGTAACAGCGCCGAACCGGAACGAGTGGGTGCGCGCGATGAGCGAGGCTTGTGGCCTTCGTCCAGCGCGGCAATCGCGTTGTTCAGGCTTTCGGGAGCGAGGTGGGCATACCGCATCGTCATCTTGAGGGAGGAATGCCCGAGTAACTTGCTCACGTCATAGAGCGGCACCCGGCGCAGCACCAACCGGGAGGCGAAGGTGTGGCGAAGGTCGTGGGGGCGCACATCCTCGACCTTGGCGTTCTTCGCCACCACAGCCCAGGTCTTTTTGAAGTCTCCCAGGGGCACCAGGGCGCGCCCTAATCGCTCCTGCCACAGCAATACCTTGTCGTCGGGACTGGCGTCGGGGCGGGAGCGTCGGAGGCGCTGAAGGAGCTTCTGCGCACGCAGCGACAGGGGGACGCCACGGGGTTTGCCGCCCTTGGTCTGGTAGAGGCGGACCACCGGGCGGGGCTGCATCTCAAGATCAACGTCGCGCCAGCGGACGCCAAGGGCCTCCTGCTTGCGTGCCCCCGTCTCGACACTGAAGACGATGAAGTCGCGAAGCCAACCAGGGGAGGCGCCCAGGAGGTCATCTTCCTCCTTGTCGGTCAGCCAGCGCACACGGCTGTCATCAGCCACCTGCGGGGAGAAACTGGGGACGGTGTTGCCTGCCCCGGCCTCCTGGGCGAACGCCAGGACTGCCTTCAGTTGCCCGAGATACCGCTTTGCGGTGTTGGGCTTGACTGGCTTGCGGCTGCTGTTCCCGCTTCCTCCAACCAGTGCAGACCACCAATCCACCACGGCGGCGTTGTTGATGGTCTGCACGTCTCGGCCTGGACCGAAGAAGTCACGGATCATCCAAAGGTATGTGAGGTAGGTCGCCAGCGAGGAGGGATTGCGGACCTTGGGCTTAAGGCGCTCGGCCACATACCGTTGAAGGGCGGTTTCCAGGGTCATCTTGACGATGCTCCCCGAGGAGTTGAGGCGTGCCCGGTACTCCTCCTTGAGGCGCGCTTCCGCCGCCTTTGCCTCGCGCATACTGGCCACTCCCCGGAGGGTGTGGTTCACGCGATGCCCGCCAACCAAGAAGTCCACAACGAAGCGGACGCCCTGCTTCGTCTCCCGACGATAGACGGTCACAGAGGCAACTCCCGACGAAATTCCCGACGGGCCAGAATCGATCTGACCGGCAGGGCCGTCAAGGATAAGTCAGAACTTGCTGATTTTTCTAAGGAATCGGATGGAGCGGGCGAAGGGATTCGAACCCTCGACCCCAACCTTGGCAAGGGCATGCATCTGTCGAAATTCTTTCGTAGAATCATTAGTCTATTGTGGGGCTAAGCATACTGTGTGTCAGTGATGTGCCTCGCGAAAAGGATGGATGTGCGGCCACACCTAAATTGGAAGCGCGGTGCTCCCCCGCTTACGATGTTGGGTCCCTGGCAGAAGACGTATGAGTATCGAAGGCCGCAATGTCGAGTATAGCCCGGCGCACAGCGCGATAATCATCGTCCGGAACAATGAGATCGCCTTGCTCGCTAAATACAACGCCCTCAGAGAGGAAGGACGTTGGATTGTTGAGAGTGTTAATTAGGTCGACATAGCATCCGTAGTCGACCTTCCAAACACGATAACGGACTCCCGGATCATCTTTGGCAGAGTAAGAGCGACGGGCAATGTGAAGTATGCGCTCATCGAATAGGAATTCGATCAGAGGATGTGAGACAGATACGTTAAGCAGAAATGCTCTTGCCTTCTTTCCACTTATCACCTCATCCCGAATCCACTGAAGAAGTTCCTGTGCATTTTTGCGCGAATCTAGATTGCGCTGCTTGTCCCGCTCGAACCAATCCTTCGCGGCAGTGCGGACCTCATTCATTGTGATTTTGCTATCGTCCGACCGCATGGCCGCGAGCTGTAGGATGTTTATGAAGTCTCGCGCGACACCTTCTGAAGCTCGCACAAGTTCTGCGAATACCCGGTCTTGTGAGAAGACATTGGCGATAACTGCCTTTGCACTCCCTTCGGATAAACCAACCGGGTCAGCAAAAGCGCTAAGATGCTTATAAAGTAAATCGCCAAAGAACTGGACGGCAGCATCTGGGCTAACATCATACACAAAATAGTCGTCTAGGTTGATGTCGGCTGCAATGTCAGAGCCTAATTCCAGTCCAAGGCGATCATCCGCATCGTCGGCACGAAATTTTGACCGATACTCAATTGCTGCAATGCACACACTGGCGTTCTGAACCGGCAAAATTGCGCGCCGTATAAAGTCCGCCAGGTACGGCTGGAGCGTCTCCGGCAATGAACTCCATTCATCAAGGAGAATCCAGAGCCTGCCAGGAAGCAAGGATGCCACTCGATTGAGCTGAGTGTATGCATCTCCCATGTTGACGGAGAGGCGGGGCTTCCCTGAAATCGTGGTTTCCCATTCGCCTGCGTCACTGGACGTAAACTCCGCGCTTCCCGAGGTCCTCGCCTCAAGGGTAACTGCTGAAAGCTTCGCCTCTCCACCTGCTTGCATCTTCAGGGCGTCAGCGCGCGAGACCTTGCCCCGGGATTGCTGCTGTTCAGTCACAACTACAGTTTTGACGCACGACTGCAGCCCCTCGATCGCCGTATAAAGTGCCTTATCATTCAGGCGAGACCTCGGATCCGTGTAGAAGTCGAGAACACGAAAATGTATATTAGACAAGAGGTCTCGAATGAGCGTGGTTGCGCGGACGCTCGCCGGAACAGAGAGATCTGAATATATTGAATTGTTGGAACCAAGAGTTCGAAGGTCGATCGAGCACGCAAAATCGCCTCGGCCATTTGCCGCAGCGGACATATATGAGAGGATGTGAGTCTTTCCGGTGCCTCTTCGGCCAAATATAACTCGGCTATCTCGACTCTTCAGAGCTCCATCGATTCGGCGAATGGCAACAAAGCTTTTTGCTTGTTCTTCAGGAGTTAGATCCTCAGCTCGTTTTGAGATCTGCTGTAGAAGATCAACGGCACTCTTTTTGGGTTCCTTGCGGAACATGTTCAGCAGCCTCATTCCTGACCGTGTCCACGAGTCGATTTGGCGTCCAAGATGCTCCCGAGCTGGTTCGGGGACAAGGAGCAGAGAACCCCTGGTTGTTCCGTTGGTTGTGTTCTTTTGCAGTGAAGCAACTGTTCAGGGACGAGCAGGGCAGTGACATGCAGCGGTCCGTTTTGCGCTGCGGCCTTAATCTCACGCAAGCGGAGTGACTGACCTTCGCAAGCGGCAGTTCCTCACTGATCTGCGCCCTGTTCAGTCTCAGATTGCACTACGCAGCTGACCAAGGTTGGCAGCATCGGCGCTAGCAGCGCCCCAACTCACTAGAATGGCCGGTACGGCAGCGGAGGGTGCAAGCTTCGCGTACCGCTCCACCAAGCCAACACTGGACCAATCACCCTCATGCTTCAGGCGTAGCAGGTCGCGGTGCACAGCGTAGTGCCAAGTCGCCCAGGTGTGCCGCAGGGTGTGCGGCGACACATCGTCCGGCTGCCACCAGCGATCCCGGACCTCCTTGATGCGGGTCACGACCTTACCCTTCACTACCAAGCGCTCCTGGATGCGGCGAGGCTTGCCCTCCCGCCAGCTCCCCGGCAGCCTGGCTCGCCGGCAGGCTCCTGCCCAGGCCGTGGCGATCTGTCCACCCCAAAGGCCGCCTGTCTCCGCGTAGGGCCGCCCTGCGCTGGTACGGAATACCGAGCCAGTGCGCTCGGCGACCTCCACCAGTGTCCGATCCTCCTGGCGCACGGGATAGGTGATGCTCGCCATAGCGGCCACGACAGCGGGCAGGAGCTCAACCTGGCGGTCGCGACCGTTCTTTGTGTCTCGCAGCAGGGCCGTGCCCAGCCGGAGGTTCACGTCGGCCCATTGCAGGCCGAGAGCCTCGCTCAGGCGGGCCCCCGTGCCGGCCAGGAAGATGACCAGAGGCCGGAGATGCGGTGCTGCCGCCTCGCGGAGAGCGGTGTACTCTTCAGGCGTTAGCCATCGCGTCCGCTTCACTCCCCCGGCTCCTTTGGGTTTTTCGAACATGGGCCGATCGCACCAGCCCCGCCGAGCTGCATGGTTCAAGACTGCCTGCAGGGGGGTGATGACAGCCCGGAGGCGCGTCGCTGGCGCCGCATCCGGTCTGACCAGTGCTGCGCAGGCGCGGTCCAGGGCCGCCTGATCAATGTCCTTCAACAGCGTGTCACCGAGGTGGTCGCTTAGCCTGAGCAGGTAGCGTGCTGTCGTCGGGCTCGGCTGCTCAACCTGACTGTAGGAGAGCGCGGCCTGGGACCAGGTTACGACCGTCCGTTCGCCGTAAACGGCACCACGGTAGAGGCGTGCTTCGAGCGCCGCCCTGGCTTCCTCCGCGAGGCGTCGGTCAGCAGTACCCGCAGACTGGCGGACGCGCTGCCCGGCGACTGTGCCGACAATCTGCCAAGTGGCCGCGCCGGCGCGCTTGGTAAGCTTGAGGGGCATCGAAGGGCGTTCTCCAGGTGGGCCAGGGCGGCTCGATCATAGCGAATGGCCCGGCCGAGTCTCAGAACCGGGACGGCGTGAAGTACCTCTATCTCCTGCAAGTGACGGTAGGAGATGCGGAAGTAGGCGGCGACCTCTGCGCGGGTCTGGAGGCGATCACCCATTGCGCCTCTCCAGCTCCATCTCCGCGAATCTCGCGATCAGGGCGGCGGCGTGAACGGCGTCAGAGAGGTAGCGGTCAGCCATTGGCCAGCTCCAGCAGAACATCGGCGTGGCAGGGACGATTGGTGCGGCACCAGCACGCCAGGTCACGGCCGCGCAGCATTGGGAGGGCGCGGAGCATCTCCTGCCGCACCGGCTCCAACCGGCCCGACATCACCTGGCGGCACTCCAGGAGAGGCGCGCTTCGCACGCTGCCGGTCAGCCAGCAACGGAACATGCGCGCAGCCAGATCAGGATCGGAGGCTCGGAAGGGATTCCCGAAGGCGCTGGGGCGCCCGACATAGACGGCGTCCTCCGGCATTCGCCAGCCCTTCGCTCGCCGTCGCTGGATGCGCTGCGGAACTTCACTCGCGCGGTTCATCCTAAATCCCCTTCTTCGCCCGCAGCTTTTCGATCAGCTCCAGCCATGCATCCGGCGTAGCTTCCTCGAGGAAGACCGTCGCAGCTGCCTCTGCCTCCCGGTAGGCCGCCGCAATGGCGGCCTGGTCGGGCCGACGGGTGGCCTTCTCCAGGGCGGCGGAGGCGCTCTTCGCCTCGCGGGCGAGGCGCTCCAGGCGATTGATGTTGGCCACGGTCACATCCCCAGCGCGTGGCGATAGAGGTCCAGCAGCGTTTCCTGCTCTTCCACCTTGGCCGGTTCCTGCCTGCGGATCCGGATGATCTGGCGGACCACCTTCGGGTCGAAGCCGGCACCCTTGGCCTCTGCCATGATCGTCCTGATGTCTTCGGCGAGATCTTTGCGCTCTTCCTCCAGGCGCTCGACGCGTTCGATGATCGAGCGCAGCCGATCGGCGGCGATGCCGCCGGGCTCTGTATCCTCCACGTCGTTCTGTCGGATGTCGTGGATGACCTCGCTCATGGACTGCGGCTCCGGCTGGCGTTGCGGGCCGCCTGCTGGTTCTCCTGCAGGCGGAATTTCAGGTCGCTGACCTCGTTGCGCGGGAGGTCGAGCGCCTGCGCCACCTCCACCACGGACAGCCCGGAGGCCAGCAGCTCGCGGGCCTCGTCCAGGATGTCGCGGTGATTGGTGGGCGGCGGGGGCGGGGGTGGCATCTGGCCGCGCCGCACGGCATTGAGTGCCCGCATGCGCGCGGCCTGCGCCTCGCGGCGCTCCGGCGACCAGGTGCTCATGGCAGCGCCCAGAAGCGGGCGACGCCCAGGCCGATCAGGACCAGGCCGAACGCCGCCGCCACGCAAAGCGCGACCGTCTCCAGGCCGCGGCTGTCCTCCGGTGCGTCGCGCATCAGTGCAGCGTCGCCAGCGCGAAGGAACGGGCGCGGCCGAAGCGCAGCACGTTCGCGCCGAGCTCCGGCGCCTCCGGGGCAGGGTCCTCCCGCAGGCTGCTCTCGACGTTCTGCACCACCAGGGCCTGGGCCTGCAGGTAGCGCAGCCGATGCGTCACCAGCTCCCAGGCCTCGCAGCGGAGGGCATCCTGCAGGCTGAGCAGAGAGGACGCCATGCGCCCGCCAATCTGGCGCAGCTCATGGTGCTGCGGGCCGGGAAGCGCCAGCAGCCGCCGCACCAGAACGTTGGCGGGATCGAGGGCGCGCGTCACGGCGACGGCACCGAGCGGCACAGAGGCAAGAGCCTGCTCCAGGCTCTGCGTGAGATCTTGGCCGGTCATGCGAGATTCTCCACGTCGGGATCGGGCCACCAGGTGCCGAGGTGATGCGTCTCCAGCACCTGCAGCACGGTGAGGAAGGAATCGGGATCGCGCTCGCCCGCGACGATCGCGGCCGCGCGGGCGCCCTCCAGCGTGCGGGCTAGGGCATAGGGGGCGGGCATGTTGCGCAGCACGGCGAACTCCGGCTCCGCGGGCCGGATCAGCTGCGGGATGAGCGTCGCGCCCTTGCGCCGCCGCTGCTCCGCAATGGGAGGTGAGGGGGGCTGTGGCTCGAAAGCGAGGGCGATCCGCTCGAGGAAGTCACCCGCGGCGATCCAGGATCGCGCCAAGCGGCCATCGCTCCAGCCAGCCGCGACGGCGCGGATAATCTGCGCCGCATGGTGGATCTCCCGGCCGGTGAGGCCGGGCGTCGCCAGTAGAGTGCCGACCACGGGGGCGACAGGCGAGGGTAGAGGCAGTGCCGTCATCGCCCCAGCTCGGCGCGCAGCAGGTCCAGCTCAATCGCGTAGTGCAGCGCCGCGATGGTGCTGGTCTGCAGCCGCCAGTGTGGCGTGTTGCTGGCGCGGACGGCGGCCAGAGCGGCGGGCTTGTCGCCGGTGATCGTGCCGCCGGCGTGGATCGTGGCGAGAACCTCGCCGCCGCTGCTGACGATGACACAGCGGCTGGTCGAGCTGATGACTTCGTGCGGGCGGCTGGCGGGCTGAGGTCCGCCCGGCCTGCTCGAAACTTGCGGGGAAACTGACATAGGGCATCCTCTTCGGACGCCCCTGTATGTACGCTAGATGTACATACACGACAATATAAATGTGCGGCAAGCGTACAGGCTATTTTTCACGCCCTGCGAGGGACTGGCCGATTCCCAGCCACTGCTCCACCTCCTGGTCGCTGAGCTTGCTGATGATCTCGGCCGCGCGGTGAAACCGTTTGGCCATCTCTCGGTCGTTGGGTGCCACCAGCAATTCGGCGGGCGTGGCTCCATACACCTCAGCTAACGCCTTGAATTTCTGAGGATGTATAGCCTGCAACCCCGACTCCCAGCGACTTACGGTTGCGTGCGTTGTTCCGAGTTTGTTCGCGACTTGCTGGAGTGTCAAGCCGGAGGCTTCGCGCCACGCTCTGAGATGGTCGTGCATGCGCGAGGATCGCCGACCCAGCTTGGATGCGGCAGGCGTAAGTTCCGCACACGCCACTTGTACGGCATGTACACATTCCGTACATTCCATCTCATGGAACTTCGCCATTATCTCATCCAGAACGATCTGACGCTTACGGCGTTTGGCGCGATGGTGGGGGTGTCGCACGTCACGGTCGGCCGTTGGCTGCGCGGCGAAGGTGCCCCGTCCTTCGCGCGCCTGCGAAAGATCGAGGAGGTGACGAAGGGGGCCGTTACCGCCGCAAGCGGAGGGTTCCATACGTCTCCTCGTACTCCTCCGACTTGTTCGTCCAACGTACAAAACGGGGTGAGTTGTGGAGATATCCACAGGGCAACCCCCAGACGCAGGCGACCAAACTGGAAGCATGAGGCGGACACTGGTTTCGGCGCGGAGCCCGCGCGGGGCTTCAGCTGCCCGGAGACCGTCTGATGGCTGCCTTCATGACCCAGGCGGGACAGGCCGAGCTGGGGTGCCAGCCCCAGCTCGTTAGCGCAGTCGGTTCTCAAGTGAGCAGCCTCCATGGCCGAAATGAAGCCATGGAGGGCACCCGCAATGTTGGACGTTTCGCCCAAACCTCTGGAGGTTTTAGCCGTGTCTGAGTCAGTCGCCGCTCCGGACATGATCCGCGAGATGGTTCTGGCCTTTAGGAACACTGGCCTGGACCGCGCCTATGAAGCTGTAGCCCGACTTTGCGACATCACGCCGCGGCGTGTGCGCAGCTACTGGCACCAGGAAATCACCGATCCCCGCGTGAGTGAGAGCCAGCGCATCAGCGCCGGATATGCGGCGTGGATTGCCCAGGAAACCCGCCGGCTCGATGCCCAGCGCGCTCTGCTCACCGCGCGGCTCGACGCCCTGAGGAGCACGCATGAGGCAGCGTTGGAACAAGTTCATGGCACATTTCGCTCTGTGGAGAGAGCGACGGTGGACCGACGTCGTGGATCTGGCGACCCTGCGAGCTGAAGCTTCCCGACGCGCGGCGCTGTGGTGGAGCGGGCAATGAACGAGCCCCTCAGCAATGCCGAGCGGATCCGCCGCGAACGGACCAGTCGGCTGGCGGCTTGGCTGCATCAGCAATTCGGCTTAATGCCAGCGCTGTGCCCGTCCCATGCGGCCGTCGCGCAGGCTCTCGGTATCCGCTGCAAGGCCACAGCCCGGGAAGCACTGCGACGCGCCGAGCTGGCCGGCGTCATCCGGATTGCCAAGGTCGAACACCGGCACATGGTGCAGGTGCTGCCGGGCTGGCGGGACCAGCCGGTGCCGCCCATGCCGACAAAGATCGCGGCGCCGACGCCGCGCAAAAATGCGGTCCCTCGAGCGCGGGAGGCGAAACGCGTCGCGCCCCCCATCCGTCCCACGCCGCGGCCGGAGGGGGCGGCAGGTCCCTCTGGCACATCGGGAGCCGGCGAGGGCGGCTCCCGACCCCCTCCGCAGGCGGCGCCCGGCGGCTTTGGTGAGTGGTTGCAGACAGCCGCCCCGGGCGAGCGCTTCGTCTATTTCCGGGGCCATCTCGCCGCGGCGCGCGGCCTGGCGCGCGAGGAACGGGCGCCGGATGTCGCCCTGGCCCTGCAGGATGCGCTGGAGGCCTCGGGTGCTGCAGCGGGCGGCCAGGTGCTGCTCTTCACGCGCCGCCAGGGCGAACACATGGAGTATCTGGCGATCCGGTGCCGGGCGGCGCCGCGATCCTCATGAGCGCCGCTCTGCCGTCGCCGGACATGCGCGCCTGTACCGCGATCACCCAGGCCCTGGATGGCCGCGCCATCGGCCGCGCGCTGGCCTCGCTGGCCTGCAATGCCGCCCTCGCCATCAACGCACTGCCCGCCGCACAGCGCGCCGCCGCGCTCGCCGCCATGCAGGACCGCATCGCCGCTGAACTGCGGCTCCATCAGCAATGCCGCGCGGCGGACGCCGTGCCCACTGGACTGCCCCGATGACCGACCTTGCGACGTTGCGCCATCCGCCGCACAACACCCTGGCCGAACAGTCCCTGCTGGGCGCGCTGCTGGCCAATAACCGGGCCTATGAGCGCGTCTCCGACTTCCTCCGGCCCGAGCATTTCGCGCATCCGGCGCATGGCGCCATCTTTGCCGCCATCCAGCGCCGGGTGGAGGCGGGCCAGGTCGCCGACGCGGTCACCCTGCGCGGCGAGTTCGAAGGCTCCCGGGCGCTGGGGGAACTGGGCGGCATCGGGTACCTCGCTCAGCTGCTGACTGCCACGGTCGGCGTCATCAATGCCGGCGAATACGGGCGGGTGGTGCTGGACTGCTGGCAGCGGCGCCAGCTGATCGATCTCGGCGAGGTCATCGTTAACCGGGCGCACGGGGATGAGCCCGATCTGGCGCCCGAGGTCCAGATCGAAGAGGCCGAGGCCGCCCTGAGCGCCCTGGCTGAGGGCGGCGGGCAGGCGGCGCCGCTGATCCCGGCGAGCGCGGCGGCGCAAGCCGCGGTTGAGCACATGATGCGGGCGCGCAGTTCGCGTGGCGGCCTGCTGGGCGTGGATACCGGTCTGCGGGGCGTAAACCGCATGACCAAAGGCTTCCGCGAGCAGCAGCTGATCCTGATCGGCGCACGGCCCAGCATGGGCAAGACGGCCCTGGGTGCGACCATCGCCCGCAACGCGGCGCGCGCCGGCATGCGAGTCCTGTTCGTCACGGCCGAGATGTCAGCGGCCGATGTGACGGCCCGCATGGTGGCCGCCGAGGCTGACATTCCCCTGGTCGAAGTGCTCAGCGGCCATCAGGAAGGGCCGGAGGGCCTCGAGCCAATCCCGCAGGGCAAGATCGACCGCATTGTGGGCGCCCAGATGGCCGTCGCCGCGTTGCCGATCGAGTTCGAAGAAGCGTCCAGCCCCAGTGTCGCCCATCTGCGCGGCCGCGCGCGGCGGATGAAGCGCCAACGCGGTCTGGATCTGATCCTAGTGGATTATCTCGGCCTGCTACGCGCCAGCGACATCGCCGCGCGGCAAAGCCGCAACGAAGCAGTCAGCGAGATCAGCCGCGGCCTGAAGGCCATGGCCAAGGAGCTGAAGGTGCCAGTGGTCGCGCTGTCGCAGCTCTCCCGCGAGAATGAGAAGCGCGAGGGCAAGCGGCCGCAGCTGTCCGATCTGCGCGATTCCGGCTCGCTCGAGCAGGACGCCGACGTGGTCATGTTCCTGCACCGCGAGCACTACTACCTCGCGAAAAATCCTCCGACCCGCAAAGACAACGAGTCCGCCGAGGACCTCGCGGACCGCGAGGCGGCCTGGCTCAGCCTGGTTGAGGCCTGCAAAGGCAAGGCCGAGTTGATCTTAGCCAAGCAGCGCCAGGGCCCCACCGGCATCATCCGGCTCCGCTGGGATGCGGAGCTGACCTGGTTCTACGACGACGCCACCCACCCGGCTGAGTGAGGTATCCCATGGCCCGCACCTCCACCGCACAGCGCCTCCTCCAGCGTGCCGCGACCGATTCCAACTTCCTGCTGCTGCCGCTGGCCGTGCAGGGCTTCTGGCTGCGTCTGGCCAGCCTGATGCTCGCCTCGCCGACGCCTGGCCGCTGGAGCTTCCTGGGCTCGGTTTCCGCTTCGGTTTCCCGTCTGGTCTCCGTCTCGGAACCCATCTCGGAAACCGAAGCGGAGACCCATCTCGAAACCCTCGCCGCCATCGGGATGATCGAGCTCGACCGCGCGGCCAACGCCATCCTGCTGCCCGGCGTGGCGGCCGACACCGCACGGGCGGAAGCGGCGAGGATCAATGGGAAACGGGGCGGGCGGCCGCTCAAGGGAGAAACGCCGGAGCAGGCCCTTGCGCGCCGCCAGGGCAACCTGGCGCTGCCGATCGCCGGCGGCCGCGCGGAAACCCAGGAAACCGCACGGAAACCATCCGGCGAAAGCTCGCGCGCGGTAGGTACTACTACTCCTCTGAAAGAGGAGAGTCGTAGTACCGCGCGCGAGAAACCCACCTGGGTTTCCCTCGGGGAAGAGATCGCCGAGCTGGCAGGATTGGATCCGCTGCATGGCGGCTTCGATTTCCGGCCAGTGCAGGGGTGGCTCAGTGAAGGCCACAGCCGGGAGACAATCCTGCAGGGCGTGCGGGATGCCATGAGCCGCCCGACCTTCGATGCCCGCCGCGTGCGCTGGCTGGGTTTCTTCAGCGGCGCCATCAGCGACGTTGCCCTGAAGCGCAACCGGGCAGCGCAAGGGCGCAATGACCAGCTGGCTGAACTCGAGGCCGACCGCCGCCGGGCCGAGGCCATTTACGGGCGCGCAATCGCCTGATCCAAGGAGGACCGTCATGGCTCTGACGCTGCTGATCGAGGGTCGTCGTCTGCCCCGCACAGACGCATCCTGCCTGACCCGCCGCGCCGGCACTGCGCGGGCCGAGCCGGGCTTCCACATGGGCGACGCGCTGCGGGACGCCCTGATGGAAACGGCGTGTGTGCTGCGCGGCATCACCCGCCCATCCGGCACTCCTGCTGATGCGCAGCCGCGTCGGCGACTGATCTTCCGTGATTCGCTCCAGCAGCTGGAGGTGAAGGGTCACATCCGCCCCATACAGGCACAGGCCGGGCGCGAGATCAGCCGGGTGCATGCGGCCACGGTAGGCGGCGGACCGAAGCTGGCACAGAGCCGCTACGGCGAGGTAGATGGGGGTGCGCCTGGGGAGGACATTCCCGCCTCCTTGCTGCCAGCCTGCGCGAATCGCTTCCAACCCTGGCGGAGTTGGGCAGAGACGCGTAGGGCCAGCCGGCGAGGCTCAGCCACGCTGTTCGATGTGACACTGAGAGTATGCGCGGAGAACCTGGGCATCCGGCAGGCGGCGGATGCCCTCGGGATGGACGAGCGCACAGTGTTGGGTGCCCTGCAGCGTTCGCTCTGGCAATACTGTCTGATCGCGGGATGGGAGACGGAAGCCGCTTGACGCTTCGACACGTTTCAGGATAACAAATCGATATTGGTTGAATTGCGCCCGGAGCCGAGAGGCCTCGGGCGTTTTCCGTTGGAGGGAGCATGCCTTCGCGCCCTCCGATCCATCGCCCTGCCCATCAGGCCAGCCCGATAGAGGCAAAGCGGCAACACCGCGCGGTGTTCGATGCGCAGCGAGGATCAGCATCCTCGCGCGGCTACGATCGACAGTGGCGGCGCCTGCGCGATGTAGTGCTGGCTGAGGAACCGCTCTGCCGCTTCTGCCTGGAGCTGGGACGCCTGACTCCGGCACGCGAGGTGGATCACATCGAACCGATCGCGCGCCGTCCGGATCTGCGCCTGGTGCGGACGAACCTCAGGCCGCTCTGCACCCCCTGCCATAGCCGGCGGACTGGGCGAGACCGAGGGCGGCCAGGAGCCTGATCCCCGGCCTCTTCCCGGACCGGCAGGACAGGGGGGAGGGGGCTCGAAAGCTGGTGGATGGCCGGCGTGGACCGTACCCCCAGGCAACTTCGCGCAACCGCGAAATTGAGGAAGAAAGCTACCAGTTCAGTCACTTAGCTGATGGTGGTGAGAGGGAGCCATGAAGGGACGCAAGCCGAAGCCGTCGCACCTGAAGCTGGTGGACGGTAACCCGGGCAAGCGCGAGATCCCGCTTGACCCGCTGCGGCTGCAGTCGGTTGAGGCGGAGCCGCCCAGCTATCTCGACAGCTACGCCCGGGAAGCGTGGAACCAGGTCGTGCCTCCGCTGGTCCAAAAGCAGCTGTTCACGCAGCTGGATCACGTCGCGCTTGCGACCTGGTGCGCGGCTTACGGCCAGTGGCGCCGTGCCCTCGAAGCCCTGGAGGCGGCCGGCGAGGACACCTACGTGACCGAAGGGCGCATGGGGAAGATGATCCGGGCCCGGCCGCAGGTCGGTATCGCCAATGAAGCGATCCGGGTGATGAACGCGGTGGGCAGCAATTTCGGATTCAGCCCGGCGGCGCGGCTCCGGCTGCGCGGTGTGGAGCAGGGCGACCTCTTCGACCCCTTCGCCGAGTTTGCGAAGGCCTGATTCGTGACAAAGGCCGGGGGCTACGTGGCGCGGGCGAATGCCTACGCGCGCTCCGTCGTGTCCGGACGGACCCCAGCCTGCCGGTGGGTGGTGGCGGCGTGCCAGCGGCAGATCGCCGATCTCCAGCGCGGCAAGGACAAGCGCTGGCCCTATGTCTTCGACAAGGAGCGGGCCGAGAGGATCTGCCGCTTCATCGAGCTGCTGCCCCACATCAAGGGCCCGAAGGCCAGGCGCAGTGAGTTAATCCGGCTCGAGGCGTGGCAGTGCTTCATCTTGACCACGGTTTTCGGCTGGGTCCATCGCGAAACCGGGCTGAGGCGGTTCAAGCGCGTGCACATCGAGGTGCCGCGCGGCAACGCCAAGTCCACTCTCAGCTCCGGCGTCGCGCTCTTTATGCTGGCGGCCGATGGCGAAAGCGGCGCCGAGGTCTATTCGGCCGCGACGCACCGGGACCAGGCCAAGATCGTCTGGGGCGATGCCCATGCGATGGCGCAGCGCGCCGCCGGGCTGCGCCGCAGCCTGGGGGTGGAGACCGGCGCGCACAGCATCGTCGTGCCACGCACCGCGTCCAAGTTCGTTCCGCTCTCGCGGGATAGCGAGAACCAGGACGGCCTCAACATCCACTTCGCGGTCATCGATGAGCTGCATGCTCATAAGACGCGGGAGATCTACGACGTCATCGAGACCGGCGCCGGCAAGCGTGACCAGTCGCTGATCTGGGTCATTACCACGGCCGGGTCCAACCGGGCCGGCATCTGCTACGAGCTGCGGGGCTATCTGACCCAGGTGCTCAACACCGCGCTGCGCCAGTGGGACGGGAACCCCTACCGGCTGACCGGTGACACGGCTGAGGACGACCAGCTCTTTGGCATTATCTATACGCTGGACGAGTCGGACGATTGGACCGATCCGGCGGTTTGGCCGAAGGCCAATCCGAATTGGGGCGTGTCGGTCATGCCCGACTATGTGTCGGGCCTGGCGGCCAAGGCCATGCAGCTGGCCGCGGCGCAGAACAACTTCAAGACCAAGCACCTCAATGTCTGGGTGAATGCGGATCAGGCCTGGATGGATATGCGGGCCTGGGACCGAATGGCCGATCCGAGCCTGCGCGAGGCCGACTTCGTGGGCGAATCCTGCGTCGCAGCGCTGGATCTCGCGAGCAAGGTGGACATTGCCGCAAAGGTAAAGATCTTCGAGCGGCAGCTGGATGGCCTGCCACACTATTACGCCTTCGGAACCTACTACCTGCCGGAGGCGGCGGTGCGGGAAAGTGGCAACAGTCAATATGCGGGCTGGGCCCTGCAGCAGCGCATCATCACCACGCCAGGCGAAGTCAATGACTTCCGCCGCATCCGCGACGATATCCTGGACGATAGCATGCGCTTTGATCTGAGGGAGATCGCCTACGATCCCTGGCAGGCAGCGCAGATGGCACAGGAACTGCAGGAAGAGGGCGCGCAAGTTGTCGAGTTTCGCAACACCGTCGCGAACTTCTCCGAGCCGATGAAGGAGCTGGACGCTCTGGTGCGCCAGGGGCGACTGCACCACGACGGCTGTCCGGTGCTTGCCTGGATGATCTCGAACGTCGTGTGCCATACGGATGCGAAGGACAACATCTTCCCGCGCAAGGAGCGGCCAGAGAACAAGATCGACGGCGTTGTCGCGCTCATCATGGCTCTGGCTCGCTGCATGCTGGGCGCCGAGAGCCGGCGTTCCGTCTACGAAGAGCGCGGCGTTCTGGTCCTGGGAGGATAGTGATGCCGCCTCCTCGTCTCGGCACGCTCGCTCGCGAGCCAACGTTCGATCGGAAGCCGCAGAAGAGCGGCAGCATGTCGACCTCAACGGCGGGTCCCTGGCTGGCCGGATGGGGCGGCGTCATGCCGGGCTCCACCGGTGTGCCGGTGAATCCGTTCAGTGCTCTGCAGGCTGCGGCTGTCTATGCCTGCGTGAAGCGGCTGTCGGAGGATGTCGGCAAGCTGCCGCTCCGGGTCCGTCGCCGGCTGCGCAAGGGTGGCTTCCGGGAGGACTACGACCACCCGCTGAACCGGCTCTTCCGCCGTCCGAATGAGTGGCAGACTGCCTCGCAGTGCTGGAGCTACTACGTCTGGGCGTTGGCCCTGCGCGGCAATGCCTATGCGCCAGTGATCCGTGGGCGCGCCGGTGAGCCGACGGCGATTGTGCCGGTCAGCCCGGACCGGGTTTCGCCGCTGCTCACGCCGGACGGTCGCCTCTGGTACCAGGTCAGCCATCCCTACCTGGGCGAGGGACTCCGCCTCGATCAGGGCAATGTCCTGCATGCCAAGGGGATGACCTTCGACGGCTACACCGGCGTTTCGCCGATCATGCTGGCGCAGGACGTGGTCGGGCTCTCCCTGGCCACCCAGCAGCACGGGGCCACGCTGTTTCGGCAGGGCGCGCAGATCGCGGGGGTGCTGGAGGTGCCCAACAAGCTGAGCACCGAGGCGGCGCAACGGATGGCGACCTCCTGGTCGGCGGCCTATGGCGGGGTGCAGAACGCGAACAAGGTGGCGGTCCTGGAGGAGGGCACCAAGTTCGCCAAGATCGCGATGACCAATGAGGACGCACAGTTCCTGGCGTCGCGTCAGTTCAGCGTGGTGGAGATCTGCCGGCTCTTCGGGGTGCCGCCGCATAAAGTCTTCGACCTGAGCAATGCCCATTTCTCGAACATCGAGAACTCGGAGCAGCAGTACATCAACGACACATTGGTGCCGATCGCGCGCCAGGTCGAAGAGGTGCTGGAGCAGACGTTGCTCTGGGACGACGAGCAGGGCGAGATCGACATCCGCTTCGACTTCAACGAGCTGCTCCGCGGTGACCGCCTGACCCGCGTGCAAGCGCAAGTCCTGGAAGTCAACAACGGCTTGGGCAATCCCAACGAGGCGCGGATCGAGGAAGGCAAGGAGCCCTACGAGGGCGGCTGGGCCTTCCGGGTTCCGCTGAACACGGGGGACGCCGGCGCCAAGCCTGCTGCGACTGCGCCCGCGCCTGATGCGGGACAACCGATGCCTGCCGACGGAACAAGCGGGGAGACCTGATATGGCAGAGGGCGAGCCGTCCTATTCTGGCCCCATCCCTCCCCCGATGAGGGTCGCGATCAAGGGCTGGTTTATCAACCGCGATCTCTCGAAGGCCGAGGCGGAAGCCTACCACCTCCGCAAGGCGGCGGAGCTGGCCGGCTCTCCATTCCTGACGCACCAGGTGCAGCAGGAACACCACCTGGAAGAAGCACGGCGCAATCGAGCTTGGAACGTCCATTGGCCGAGGCCTCGGAGGACTGCCGCATGAAGGCGAAGACAAACCTCCAGCGCTTCAAGAGCCTAGCCAAGGAGGGGAAGGCGCAGGCTGCCACGCCGCTGCTCAGCAAGGCGGCTGTATCGACGGTGAGCGGCGTGCAGGACCGGACGGTCCGCTTCGTCATCTCGACGGCGGGCGTGGATCGTGACCTCGATACCGTGGCGCTGGAGGGCTGGGACCTCACGGCCTATCGCCGGAACCCGGTGGTGCTGTGGGGGCATGACGCGGACGAGCTGCCGATCGGCAAGTGCACCGAGATCGGCGTCTCCGATGGCGCGCTGCGGGCCGCGGTGGAATTCGTGCCGGCCGACATGCCCGTGGTGGGTGACCGGGCCGAGGCGGTGCTGCGCATGTGCCGCGACGGCTTCCTCTCGGCCACCAGCGTCGGCTTCCGGCCGCTGGAATGGAAGATCACGGAGGACCCGGAGCGCGGCGCCGAGGACTGGATGCCGGGCTTCGACTTCCTCCGGCAGGAGCTGATGGAGTTCAGCATCGTCAGCATCCCGGCCAATCCGGAAGCCCTGATGGAGGAGCCGGGTGCCAGTGACGTCCGGCTGGCGGCCCGCGGGGAGGCCGTGAAGTCCATTCTGGACGGCGTGCGGAACAGCCTGAGCCGGAAGGGCATGTATGACGTGTCCTGCCTCGCCAGCCTGCTGAGCGAGCTGGGGTGGCTGCATGATTCGGTCTCCTGGGAGGCCGAGCACGAAGGCGACGGCTCGACGCTCCCGGCGCAGCTTGGCGAGGCGCTCCGGATCCTGGGCGAGGCCTTGGTGGCGATGTCGGCCGAGGAAGTCGCCGAGATGCTGGCCGATGCGGCCCAGCAACAGCAGCGCGCCGCGGTCGCGGCCGCGCGCAAGCAGCGTCAACTTGACGCACGCCTGATCGCGCTCGGCTGAGAGCGATAGCCCCATCCGGCCTTGGGCAAGCCGACCTGCGCCCCCTGGCGCACCTAGACCATACGGATGAGGTTGACGATGAAGAAGCTCGCCGAGCTGAAGCGCGCGCGCGCGACCATGGCCAAGCGCCTGCAGGAGCTGGCCCTGAAGGAGGCGGACCTGCCCGAGGGCGAGGAGCTTCCTTCCGAGGAGCTGACCGAGATCGAGAAGCTCAAGGTCGACATTGCCGCCCAGGATGCGCGCATCAGCCGTCTTGAGGAGGCACTGGCGGCCATGGCCGATGCGGCCGAGCCGCTCAACGGCGGTGAGGGCGGGGAGGGTGGCGATTCGGCCGCGGCCGAGGCCGAGCCCGAGACCGAAGAGGAGCGGCGCGTGCGTGCCATGGCCGGGAAGGGCGCGCGGGCGACCCCCCACGGCTATGGCGAGCCGCCCGCCAAGCAAGGCAAGGGCCTGAAGGCCGCCCGATTCCTGATCGGCATGTGGCATGCCAAGGGTGGCCTCGGCATCGCCGGTGCGGCCCAAATGGTCCAGCGCCGCTTCGGCGATGCGGCAGTGGCCAAGGCGCTGAATAGCGCCGGCACGACCACGGGCGGTGCGCTGATCCCGCAGGATTTCAGCACCGAGGTGATTGAGCTGCTGCGCGCCGAGACGGTGATCCGCGGGAATGGGCCGCTGGTGCTGCCGATGCCGATGGGCAACCTCACCATCCCGCGGCTCGCGGCTGGCGCCCAGGCCGGCTACCAGGGTGAGCTGGATGACATGGCGGTGTCGCAGCAGACCTTCGATGACCTGCAGCTGAACGCCAAGAAGCTGACCTCGCTGGTGCCGGTCTCCAATGATCTGATCCGCCGCTCGCCGATCGGCGTCGAGGAACTGGTCCGGGATGACATGATCAATGTCATCGCCCGCCGCGAGGACCTGGCCTTCATGATCGGCGACGGCAGCGGCAACTCGCCGATTGGCCTGCTGAACCTGGCGGCGGCCGGCATGAAGATCACCGGCACTGCCCTGCCGGATGACAACGCCGAGCGGCTGACCTATGTGTCCGGCCTGCTGCAGGCGATGCTCTTGATGCTGCAGCAGAACATGAGCCGCATGATCCGGCCGCGCTGGATCATGCCGTTCGCGACGGAGGCGTTCCTCCGCACGCTGCGCGACGGCGTCGGCAACTTCGTGTTTAAGGATGAGCTGGATCGCGGCCTTCTGCTGGGCGTTCCGGTGTCGAAGTCGCAGCAGCTGGCGACCAACATCAACACCGGCACCACCGAGGCCCCGGTGAACAACGGGTCCTACCTGATGCTGGTGGACTTTGCAGATGTGGTGATCGGCGAGACCTACAACATCACGGTCGATGCCTCGGCCGAGGCCTCCTACAAGGACGGCGGCGGCAACGTGGTCAGCGGCTTCCAGCGCGACCAGACGGTGTTCCGGGTCATCACCGAGCACGACATGAACCTTCGGCACCAGGCGTCGGTCGCGGTCGCCGTGCTGCCGGGTTGGGCGCCGGCCGGCTACACCCCGGTGGGCGGCTCCAGCTACTACGTGCAGGGCATCAACGGCAACAAGTCGGCCGCCCCCAGCACCTGGGGCACCAACGCGCCGACGGGTTCCAACAACCCGGGCAACAGCAGCGCGGCGGTGCCTGGCGGCACGCTGCCCGGCATCGCCTGACCCGCGCGCCTCGCGGGCGCGCCCCGCCCGGCTCATCAGCAAGGAGACGGCCCATGGCCGGAGTCAGCAAGCCCGCCGAGGCGGGCGCCTCTGCGCAGGAGGACGCCGTCAAGGCGCCCTCCCCGGCGCTCAAGACGGTCCGCTTCACCCGCTCGCATCGCCTCTGGAACCGCGGCGTGGAGGCCGGCTTCGCGGCAAGCCAAGCGGATGAACTGATCGCGCTGGGCGTTGCCGTGCAGATCTATCCCCCGGTCCAGCGCCAGCCGGCCACGGCCGGTATGGTGCGCAAGTAGGGAGGGCGCCATGCCCGAAGCCAACAAGACGGATGATGCGAAGGTGGTCGCCGGTCCGGAGCCGCTGAAGACCGCGCTGGATGCCATCCAGGCCGAGGCGGTCACTACCCGCACGGATCCATCGCTGTCCTTCTCGCCCGACCTGGAAGAGGTTCCGGGCAGCACCGCGCCGGCGCGGGCCGACGGCTCCGCCGTGCCGCATGTGCGCGGGCCGCAGCAGGCTGCCGTGGATCCGGTGGCCGCCGGCCTCGATACCGGCGCCGTGGTGGCGACCACCGACACCAACCGGGCGGTGAACCGCACCGGCGAGGCGGCGGCGAGCCCGCGCCCCGCGACCTATGTCGAGAAGGGCTCCGAGGTGCAGCAGGCCGCGCCGGCCGATGGCGCCCTGGTGCCCGTTTCGGCGACTCCGGATGTCCCCGGCCCTTCCGGTCCGTCTGAGGGTGAGGCGGACAGCAAGGCAGCGGGCAAGCCCACGAAGACCGGCAAGGCACCCTGAGGCGCCATGCACACCTCGCTCCGCGTCATCAAGGCGCCGGCGCACCTGCCGGTTAGCGTCGGTGACGCGGCGAGGCACTGCCGGCTGGATGCCGAAGAGCCCGAGCTCAACACCTATCTCGGCGCGGCAATCTCCTGGGCCGAGACCTGGCTGGGACGGGCGCTAATCACCCAGACCCTGCGGGTGACCTATGGCGGCCTGCAGGATCCGCCGGTCGGCGTGGGTTTCCCCGGGCTGACCGGGCGCCTCGCCTATCCCTGGACCTTCGGTCCCCAAGCCTGGCGCCGCCCGCTCGAGCTGACCCGGTCACCCGTGCAGAAGGTCTGCGGCGTGTCGATCCTGCGCGCGGATGGGCAGCAGGTGGATCTCGACGTCGAACAGTATGACCAGGCCGTCAGTGGCGAGCCCGCCACGGTGACCATCCGAGGCGCGACGCTACCGGGGCCGGCGGATCAGGTCAGCATCGACTTCGTGGCCGGCTATGGCGGGACCGGGAACGATGTGCCGCTGCCCATCCGCCAGGGCATCCTGCTGCTGACGGCCTTCCTTTACGAGCACCGCGGCGACGCCGGCGGCGATCCACCGAAAGCCGCCGAGATGCTGATGTGGCCGTACCGGCTTGTGACCTTCGGAGGCTGAAATGAGAACGACCAAGACAGTGAGCCTGCGCTCAGCCCAGGGGGTTGACTACGGCACGGCGCAGATTCCGGAGGGGGTGGTCGGACCCGAGGCTATCCGCCGGGGCCACCTGATCTTCATCCGCAAAACCCACGACGTGTATCAGCTCGCGACTTGCCACGTGGTGCCCGATGAACCTGTGAGCCGCTGACGTGGCCGACACGGTCCCCATCGGCGAGCTGCGCTGGCCGGTGCGGATCTATCGGCGCGACCAGGTCGCCTCGGCCACCACCACGGGGATCGCGGAGACGCTGAAGCCCATGGCGCACCGCATGGCGAAGATCGAGGCGACGCGGCCGATGACCTTCTACGGCAGTGCCCAGGTCGATACCCCGGTGACGCATATGATCTTGATGCGCTGGGTCGGCGGCCTGGATACGACGCACGCCATCCTGCGGACAACCACCACGCCGGGCGAGAAGGCGCGGCATGAGGTCTTCCGCGTCCGCCGCGTGCTGGAGATGGGAGGGCGGAAGCGCTTCGTGATGGTCGAGGCGGAACTGGAACGGGGAGGGATCTAGAATGGCCGACGGCATCCCGATCCGCGTTTCGGCGCCGAGCCACAAGTTCACCTTCGACAAGAAGGCGCTGCGAAAGACGATGCGCGCGGCCGGCGCCGAAGTGGCGAAGGCTGCCCGGGCGCAGCTGCGGTCGAGCACGGGAAGCGGCCGGGTCTATTACGGTTCCGGCGGGTCCTCCGCATACCGGGGTGGCTATAAGTCCGGTCGTTATCAGGCGTCGGCCCCAGGCCAGGCGCCGGTCCGCGTCACCGGTACCCTTGCCCGCTCCATCAAGGTGCGCCCGTTCAAGAGCGGCGAGGGCGTCGCGATCCGCTCCACGGCCTTCTACGCGCTCTTCCTCGAAGCCGGCGCGACCGGAGGCGGCCGGAAGGCCACACGCGGCAAGCGGATGATCCGCAAGCAGCAGGTCACGACCGGCCGTGTGCTGGAGCCGCGGCAGTTCCTGACCGTGGCCCTGGATGAGCGCCGGGACGGTCTGCGCAAGCGGATCGAAGCCAGCGTCCGGCAGGACATCGGCTTCGCCAAGGTGAAGTCCTGATGGCCAGGCCGCCTCAGCCCAGGCCATCAGTCTTGCCGCCGGTTGGCGGGACCGTGTCCGCATGGGAGCTCACCGGCGCCCACGAGTTTCGCGCCGGATGGTTCGGCCAGCCAGTGCTCTATGTGGAAGAGCGGCGCCGGGCATGGTGCCCCGTCGTGACGGGCTACACCCCCGCCAACTGGCAGGATCAGGTGCGCTGGCGCCGCGCTCGCATGTCCGATCTGGGACGGATGCCATGAACCTCGATGCGGTGATCCAACAGATCCGGATCTTCGCGCCCGTCTTTGAGGGGCGCGTGGCCGGTGCGGCTGACTATGCTCTGGCTGCCGATCAGATCTGGCTGCAGCAGCCCGCGGCCTATGTCACCCCCCTGGAGGATGATGCCGGCGAAAACGAGAACCAGACCGGGCTCTACCAGGTGGTGCGCGAGAAGATTGGCGTCGTCGTCGACCTCAGCAATGCCGTCGATCCGACCGATCGGCGTGGCCAGGGCCCGGTGACTCAGGCGGTCTACCAATATCGCGCGGCGCTTTGGGCCGCGCTGCTGAACTGGCGGCCGGACCCGGTCAATCAGGCGCGCGGCTTCGCCTATGCCGGCGGCGGCCTGGTGGGCGGGGGTCTCACGCGTCAGTGGCTGCGCTGGCAGTTCGACTTCGTGGTGGAAACCACCGTGACCACGGCTGACGGATGGCACCCGCCCTCCGAACCACTCCGCGAGATCCAGGGCACGGTGGTGAACCAGGACAGCGGGGCCATTGCCGCCGAGTTCCGCGCGAATCCCGCGCAAACCTGACCCCAGGAGAGCCCGATGTACGTGAAGCCGGTCAAAGGGCGCGAGGTTCGCGACCCGGTGACGCAGCATGCCCTTTCGCCTGAGGGGCGGGAGGTACCCGAATCCACCTTCTGGATGCGCCGCCTGCGCGACGGGGATGTCAGGCTGGCCGACGCCCCGAAGCCGGCTGGCAAGCCGGCCGGCGCGGCTGAGCCTGCCGCTGAAGCCAAGGGCTGAGGAGACCGGCCGTGATCGATTTCTCCCACTACGACATCACCAACCGGGTTCCTGGCGTCTATGCCGAGGTCGACCCTTCCGGCGCGAATACCGGCTCCGCGATCCTGCGCGCTCTGATCATCGGTCAGGGCGAGACGGGCAAGGTCAGTGCTGCGCAGGCTGGCGTGCCGGTGATCTATTCCGGGCAGGCTGACGCGGAGGCGCTGTACGGCGCCCGCTCGCCGCTGGCGATGATGACCAAGGTCTACCGCCTGGCCGACCCCTTCGGCGAGCTGTGGCACCTGCCCCTAGCAGATGCGGCGGGTGGTGCGGCGGCCACTGGCACGCTGGCCCTGACCGGCACGGCGGCGGAGGCCGGCACTCTCGGCGTCTATATCGGCGGGGTGCGGGTGCCGGTGCAAGTCGGCCCGGGCGATACCGCGGCCGTTGTCGCAACCAATCTGGCCGCAGCCTGCTCCGCGGCCATCCTCCCCGCGACGGCGGCGGCCACGGACGGCAGCGTGACCTTTACCGCTACGGGGAAGGGGGCCTGGGGCAACGAGATCCCGATCGCGGTGAACTTCGGCGGCATCCTGGCGGGTGAGACCATGCCGACCGGGCTGACCGCGACCGTGACCGCCATGGCAGGCGGCACCGGTGTGCCCGCCCTTGCCGCCGCGCTGGCGAACCTCGGCGAGACCACCTTCGACTTCATCATCTGCCCCTACACCGATACGACGTCCCTCGACGCCCTGAAGACCTTTCTGGACGATGTGAGCGGCCGCTGGTCCTGGCAGCAGATGCTCTATGGGGGCTTCTTCACCGCCTTCCGTGGGACGCTTGGCGAGCGGATCACCTATGGCAAGGCGCGCAACGACCCGCACGGGTCCAGCATCGGCTTCCAGGGTAGCCCGAGCCCCGCCTGGCTCTGGGCGGCCTCCTACGGCGGCGTCTGCGCGGCGAGCCTGCGCGTGGACCCGGCGCTGCCTCTGCAGAACATCGCGCTTCCCGGGATCATCGCGCCGCCGATCGCTGAGCGCGATGACCCTTCGGAGCGCAACAGCCTGCTCTATGCCGGCAACTCCACCTACAAGGTGGGCGCCGACGGCACGGTCTATCTCGACCGCGCGGTCACTTTCTACCAGAAGAACGCCGCCGGTGTGGCGGACAACGCCTACCTCGACGTCGAGACCCCGTACACGCTGCAGTACCTGATCCGGGATCTGCGGACGCACCTGGCGACCGTCTACGAACGCAAGAAGCTGGTTGCGGATGGCACCACCATCGAGGGCGGCTCCAACATGGTGACCAGCCAGACGGTGCTGGCGAGCGCCATCGCGCGCTATCGCACCTACTGCGAGGTGCTGGGGCTGGCGCAGAACTTCGAGGCCTTCCGCATCGGTGCGCGCGCCGAGAATGCCGGCAAGGGAGTGGTGAAGCTGCTGGCGCCCTTCGACGTCGCCAACCAGCTCCGCGTGATCGCGATCAAGGTCAATTTCCTGAAGTCCTGAGGAGGGGCTGACCATGGCTTTGTACAACGGCCCGGCGGTCACCGGCGGGCAGCGTGGCGGCGTCGCCTTCCTTACGATCAATGGTGAGGCGGTCGATGTCGCCAGCGATCTGACCTATGACGCGACCGAGCGCACCCGTGAGGACGTCATCGGGCAGAGCGGCGTGCAGGGGTTCAGCGAGTCCTTCAAGACGGGCCGCATCACGGCGAAGATCCGGGATGCGCGCTACCTGTCGCAGGCGGCCTTCATGGAGCTGACCAATGCCTCCGTCGTGGGGCAGCTGGCCAACGGCAAGACGGTGTCGGGTGACGGCATGTGGTGCACCGAGTGCTCGCCCGTCGCGACCTCGGACGGCACGTTCGACGTCACTTTCTCCGGCCGCCGCGTGACCGAGACCTGAGCATGAAGCTGCCCGACAATCTGCCGGCGCCGGAACTGGTCCTCGACCTGCGCAAGCCACTCGCGATCCGGGGTGGTACGCTGGCGACGCTGAAGCTGCGAGAGCCGGCAGCCTTGGAGGTCTGGAAGGCGGAGACGCACATCCAGAACGATGCTGGCCCGGAAGCCGTCACGCTCTACCTGCGGGAACTGACAGCGCAGGTCTGTGGCATCGCCAAGGCAGAGGACCTGGACGAGGTTCCGACCAGCATCCTGGGGCAGGCGGGGGAGTACTTCTCCGGCTTCACCGAGGCGGGACTGGAGCCGGCCGAGATCGGCCTGGATGCCGGTGCGCAGCCTGACCAGTGGGACCTCGAACTCCCCCGGCCGGTGACGTTCCAGGGCATCGAGTACGCCAGCCTGACGCTGCTCGAGCCGCTCACGGGCACCGTCCGCAAGGCGCAGGGGCACCTGCGCAAGGGGATCGGTCCGCAATCGCTGCGCTCCTATCAGCTCTGGCTGGTCTCCGGCACAGCGGGGGTCCCCTACCAGGTCGTGCAGGCGCTGCCGGTCAGCGTGCTGAACGCGGCGGCCCTGTATCTGCAGGGTTTTATCGGGCCTGGCCGGCGAACTGGGACGAGCTGACCCTCGATCTCGCCAAGTTCTATGGCTGGGCGCCTGACGAAGCCTGGCGGGTGACCGGGACCGACCTGCTGGTCTGGCTGGAGCGCGCCAACGAGATGATCAAGGCGCAGAAAAGGAGCTGAACGTGGCCAACGGGTTCAGCGTCACCATCAGTGCCGTCGACAACGTCACCAAGACGCTGGACCGCATCAACCGGAAGATGGCGCAGTTCGCCGCGCCCTTCCAGCGAGCGGGCCGCGCGATGGATCGCTTCGCGGATGTCTCCGGGCTGCGCCGGATGGCCAATGCCTTCGGTGCCGTTGCCTACTCGGCGGGCAATGCCTTCCGCAGCGTCTCCGCCATCGTGGCGCCGCTCGGGGTCATCACGGGGGCTGCCAGCGTCGGCGGGCTGTACCGCCTGGTGCAGGGTTGGGCCGAGATGGCGGTTCGGCTTGGCAATGCGGCGACCCGGATGGGGCTTTCGACGTCACAGCTGCACAGCCTGCAGGGCGCGGCGCAGCTTGCGGGGGTATCGGCTGACGCCTTGACCAGTGGTCTGCAGAACCTCGGCCAGACCATGTACGACGCCATTGGCGGGCGGAACGCGCAGGCGGTTCAGCTCTTCAACATGCTGGGCGTCTCCATGAGGGATGCGCGCGGTCAGGCCCGCAGTGTGGCCGATGTCATGCCGGAACTGGCGGAGAAGATCGCCGGCCTGAAGAACCCTTGGGCGCAGGCGCAGGCGGCGCAGATCGCCTTCGGGGGGGCGGCGGAGGAGTTGCTGCCGTTTCTGCGGAAGGGGGCCGCGGGGATTCGCGAGTACACGGCCATGGCGCAGCGCTATGGTGTCATCAATGACGCGGCCGTGGTGTCCGCCAACCGCTTCCAGCAGGCCCAGGCACGCATGACCCTCGCGGTCCGGGGGCTGACGAACTCCATCTCCGAGCGGCTCTCGCCGATCATCTCTCCGCTTCTGGAGCAGATGGCGGAGTGGATCGCGCGGAACCGCGACTGGATCGCGACGGGGATTGGCGAGAAGGTCCAGCAATTCGCCACCTATGTGGCCGGGATCGACTGGGCCTCTGTGCGGCAGGGCCTGAAGGATTTCTGGGAGAAGGCGGATTCCATCGCCAAGGCTATCGGCGGCTGGGAGACGGCGCTCAAGCTGGTGTTCGGCCTGATGGCGGCACGCTTTGCCCTGACCGTTCTCGGTCCCTTCGCGCGGTTGGCTCTCGGCATCGGGCAGGTGACCTTTGCCTTGGGCACGATGGGTGCCGCAGCGGCGAGGGCCCTGGCGAGCGTGGGACGGGCGACCGCCGCCGCTGCTGCGGCTTCTGGTGCTGGGGCCGCGGCCGGCGGCGGCGGTTCGGCGGCTGCCGCGGCGGGGGCGGGGCTTCGGTTGCCCGCGGTCATGAGCCTCGCGGCCCGAATCCTGGGTCCGGCCGCCATCATTGGCACGGCAGGCTACGCTCTCCATCAACTGGGGAAGACCCGCGACAACAGCCCCGAAGGGCAGGCACAGCGGCGGCGCAACTTCGGGCAGCGGGCTGGCGGCATCGAGTATGGCCCACGAACGCAGGATGCCAGCCTTCCGGCTGAGGCGAGAGGGCTTCTGGATACGATCGCCGGCACGGAGAGCCCTGGTTATGATGTGCTGTACGGGGGGCGGCGCTTCAGCGACTACAGTCGGCATCCGAACGTCGCCAATGTCATCGGAAGCGGCCCAAACCGAGGGCGGACCAGCACAGCGGCGGGCCGCTACCAGTTCCTGAAAGGGACCTGGGATGAAGCCGCGACGGCTCTGGATCTGAAGGACTTCAGCCCGGCCAGCCAGGATCGTGCCGCATGGTGGCTGGCGCAGCGTGACTATCGTGCGCGGACGGGCCGGGACCTGATGGCTGATCTCAGAAGCGGCGATCCGGCGGTTCGTGCCGGGATCGGGCCGGCCCTCTCACGCACCTGGACCTCTCTGCCAGGCGGCATTGAGGAAGGCACCAGCCAGAGCCGATTCCTGGGGCGACTGGCTGCGGCGACAGCTCAGTACCAGGGTGGCGCACCCGCGGGCCAGTTGGGGGCACCCGCCGCCGAAGGGGCAGCGCGCTCCCTGGCGCCGAGCGGAGATGAGATCGGCCGGGCGCTCCGCGGCAAGTTGGAGCTTGAGATCAGCGGGAGATTGCCGCCGGGCATGTCTGCCCAGGTGCGCTCCTCCAGCAGCAATGTCCGGGTCTCCGGACCGCTGGTCGAGAGCACCGGCATGACCCTGGTCGCGCCGTAAGAGGAGGACAGAATGGCTTGGTATGACCTGCTGCTGCCCGCCTCCTGGCGCGGCATCCCTTTCGGGGTGCGGGGTTCGGAGTACGGGGGCGGGCGGCGCACGGCGGTGCACAGCTATCCGTACCGCAACAGCGTCTGGGTCGAGGATCTCGGCCGCTTCGAACGCCGGGTGACCTTCTCCGGCTTCCTGGTTGGTGATGGAGCCTATGCCCGCGCCAAGCTGATGCTGCGCGCTTGCGAGGTCGCCGGGCCCGGGACGCTCGTCCATCCCTCGTTGGGGATCATACGGGTCGCCCTGGTGGCGCCGGTGCGGCTGCTCGAGCGCGCGGAACGCGGCAACCTGGTTGAGCTGCAGTTCGAGTTCGCCGAAACGCTGGACCCGACATATCCGAGCAGCTCCTCGGAGACGGTTTCCGCCGTGCTGGCCGCCATTGACCGAACCCTGGGCGCCATCGGCGACTCCTTCGTGGGCGAGCTGGTGGGCGCGGCCGTTCTGGGGGCCGGGATCCTCACATCGGTGCAGGCGACCGTCTCCGAATGGAGCGATCTCGCCCGGTCTCTAGCTCGGGATACAGGGTTGACCACCGGCGCGGTGAAGGGCCTCACCCCGGAGAGCGGGACCTACGGCCGGTACAGCCGGGGAAACCGAGCCCACGGCGTGCCGGGGCAAGTGTCAGTGCGTGGTGCGCTCGACGCCGTCGTGGCCGCTCGCACCGTGGTGGAGCTCGCCGCAGATCAGATGGCGAGCTTGGCGGCATCGGGCGAGGAAGAAAAACTGGTTCCCGCGGCCTTCGGCGTCAGCGAAGCACTCCGCAGTGCCTGTGCCGACCCGGCGGATGCGGTGCGTCTGCTGGCGATGCAGGCCGCTTACACGGTCGCCGTGGTGCCGACCGACGCTCCGTTGGGCAGCGCCCTGAATGCCGCCCGGGAGGCAACGGCAGCGGCCTGCCGACAGGCGGCGCTTTGCTCCTTGGCTGTCGCCTGCACGGAGTTCCAGCCCTCCTCCTATGAGGAGGCGTCTGCTCTGCAGGAGCAGGTGACCAGCTTGATGCGGGCGGAGGAGCTGCGCATCGGGCCGGCGGTGTCCAGCTCGCGTTATCCCGCACTCAGCCATCTGCGGACGCTGGTGATGGACGATCTCGCCGCACGGGGGCAGCCGTTGCCGCGCCTGCGCTGGGTCCGGACCCGGCAGGCGCTCCCATCCCTGGTCGCGGCGTATCAGCTCTACGCCGACGCCGCGCGGGCAGATGAACTGACGCGCCGGGCCAATCCTCCGCATCCGGGCTTCATGCCGACTGAGTTCCAGGCACTCACGGCCTGAGGCAGCAGGAGAGAGGGAGCTATGGCGGATGGCGACCTGAGCCTGGTGGTTGGCAGCCGGGCCTTTGGCGGTTGGCAGCGGATCCGCATCACGCGGGGTCTCGAGAGGATGCCCTCCGATTTTGATATCTCCCTCACCGAGATCTACCCCGGCCAGGCGGATCTGCTGCCCGTCGGACCGGGCCAGGAGTGCGCGGTGATGCTCGGCGAAGACGTGGTGCTGACCGGGCGCATCGACCGCTACCAAGCCGCGATTTCCCCTGAGGGTCATACGGTTCGGGTGCAGGGGCGGGGGAAGTGCCGCAACCTGGTCGACTGTTCTGCCGGCATCCGGCAGGACGGGAGCACCTTCATGCAGATCAGTGGAGGCGACGCCCTCAAAATCGCCGGCGACCTGGCGGCACCGTTCGGCATCTCGGTCACCCGCCGGGATGAGGAAGCGGGGAACATCATCCCGCAGTTCAATATCAACTTCGGCGAGACGCCTTTCGAAGTCATCGATCGCGTCGCGCGCTACCGGCAGGTGCTGGCCTACGAAGGCACCGATGGCAACCTGATCCTGGCCCGCGCCGGCTCGGGCTCCATGGCAAGTGGCTTCGTGCTCGGCGAGAACATAGAAGCTGCCAGCGTGTCGCTAACCGTGGATGAGCGCTTCAGCGACTACTACGTGGTCTGGACCTCAGTGGATGCCCTGACCGGCATTCCTCAGGCCGGCGGCACAACGGGCTGGACGCATGCGCAGGTCAGCGACCCGTCCATGGTGGAGTTCCGGCCGCATGGGTTCGTCTCGGAGCAGATCGTGGATGGTCGCGATATCGCCGAGGACCGAGCCATCTGGGAGATGAACCGCCGCAACGGCCGAAGCCAATCGATCGCGCTGACCTGCGACTCCTGGCGTGACAGCGCAGGGAAGCTGTGGGAGCCGAATGCGCGGGCGTACGTGCACGCGCCGCAGATCAAGATTGAGCACCGCTCCTGGCTGATTGGCGAGGTCACTTTCCGCCGCGGTGAGGACGGCACTCATGCCGATGTCATTCTGACCCCGCCGGAGGCCTTCGAGCCGGCGCCGAGCGCCCTGACCAATGGGCTGTTCCAGATCTACCAGGCCGGCCCTGCGGGGGCGGCCGCTGCTTCCTGAAAGGCGACCGTATGCCAAGCATGGGCGAGCGCATCATGCGCAGGGTCCAGCACGCCTTCGGCTTCGGCCGCTCCTCCACCAAGCCGGATGACAGTGGGCCAGTGCAGGTAGTGCAGATCAAGATCAATGACCTGCAGACGGTCGACGGCCTGCCGGTGGTGCATTCCTTCGGGTTCTCCTCCTCGGCGCCGGAGGGCTCCTCTGTCGTCAGGATGTCGGTCGCCGGCGATGGCTCCGGCGGGGTGATCCTCGCCATGGTGTACCCGGAAGCCCGGCCTCGTGGGCTGCTCCCCGGACAGTCGGTTCTGTACGACGCCCTCGGCAGCAAGGTGCTCTGCGCCAATGACGGGACGATCCTGGCCGCCGCGCCAGGGGAAACGCTGCGGAAGCTGGTGACGGATGTCTTTGTGGAACTGTTCAACGCGCACACGCATCCAACCCCGGACGGCATCTCCGGCGCGCCGATCCAGAAGATGACGCCCGCCCATCTAACGGGAGGGCTGCGGGGAGGCGGCCCATGACCGACATCGCTGTCCGGTGGGATGCCCGGAATGGGCGCGGCGACTGGGTGCTCCGGGACGGCGACGTGCTGGCCGGCGACGATCTTGCCACGGCGGTGTTGGTATCCCTCTTCACGGACCGCCGCGCTGCCGAGGATTTCGTGCCCACGGATGGCACCGACGATCTGCGTGGATGGTGGGGTGACACCTACGCCGATGATCAGATCGGCTCCCGCATCTGGCAGTACGAGCGGGCGAAGAAATCTGACGGCGCCGCCCTTCTGCTGAGCGTGCAGCAGGCTGCCCGGGAATCCCTCGACTGGCTCCTGGTGGACGGTGTCGCCAGCAGTGTCGATGTGCAGGCGGGCTGGCTCAATCCGACAACAATCGCCCTCGGCATCCAGATCACCCAGCCCGACGGAAGCCGATCAGGCCTCCAGTTCGCCTGGGCCTGGGACGGAGTTTAAGCATGCCCTATGCGCGCCCCACCCTGGCAGAGCTGCGGCAGCGCGCGCTCCAGGATATCACCAGCGAGACGCAGGGTGAGAGCGGGCTGCTTCGGCGGGCCATCCTACGGGTCCTGGCGACGGTGCAGGCCGGCTTCGCCTACCTGCATTACGGGTATCAGGACTACATCGCCAAGCAGGCTGTGCCATGGTCGGCGGAGGACGAGTACGCCGCGGGCTGGGGTGCCCTGAAGGGAGTGGAGCGCAAGGATGCGACCCGGGCCACCGGGACCCTGATCTTCGCCGCGGAGGTAGGCGCCTCGATCCCGGCCGGCACGATGATCGCGCGCTCCGATGGAGTCCAGTATGTCGCGATCTCCGAGGGGGTGTGGAGTGCGGGGACACTGACCGTCGCCATTCGGGCAGCTGAGGCGGGTTCGATCGGAAACACCGATGCGAACACGGCCTTCTACCTGGTCAATGCCATCACCGGGGTGACGTCCAAGACCCTCAGCACCGTCGCCCTGACCGGCGGTGCTGATCAGGAGAAGCAGGAAGAATTCAAGGCTCGTTACCTCGAGGCTTATGCCGAGCCCCCGCAGGGGGGCTCAGCGACGGACTATGTCCGCTGGGCCAAGGAAGTCCCTGGCGTGACAAGGGCGTGGTGCGTGCCCAATGGGGCGGGCGCTGGAACTGTCGTCGTCTACATCATGCTCGATGAGGTGCGCGCCTCCGGTGATGGCTTCCCGCAGGGCACGGATGGTGTCGCGAGCCAGGAAACTCGGGCGGTTCCAGCGACGGGAGATCAGCTCATCGTCGCGAACTATATCTATCCGCTTCGGCCCGTCACCGCCCTGGTCTATGCCTGCGCGCCCATCGCAGATGACTATGACTTCGTTCTGGATGACCTCACGCCAGCCACGCCGACAATGAAGGCGGCTATCGAAGAGGCCTTGCGAGACATGTTCGTTCGGCTGGGGACGGCCGCAGGCGGCACCATCTATCCGTCGGACTGGAATGAAGCGGTCAAATCAGTCTCGGGCATCAAGCACTTCACCGTGGCCCAGCCGATCGCTCCGATCAGCACCGAGCCGGGGCATTTCCCGCGCCTGCGCTCACTATCGGCGACTTCATAGCCATGGCAGTTCTCAATCTCACAGCCGCGAGGCTCCTGGAGCTCTTCAAGGGTTTGCTGCCACGGGGGCGGGTCTGGCCGCGTGAGGTCGGGTCCGATATGGAGCGCGCCCTGGCGGGCCTGGTGCCGACCTATGAGCGCCTGGCGGCGCGGGATGCGAACCTCCTAACCGACGCCTTCCCCGCCACGGCCTTCGAGCTGCTGCCAGAGTGGGAGTTCTCACTCGGTCTTCCTGATCCCTGCGCCGGGGAAGCCCCCACCCTGCAGCAGCGGCGCGCCCAGGTGGTTGCCCGGCTGACCGCACGAGGTGGTCAGTCGGTGCCCTACATGATCGAGCGCGCTGCGCGGCTCGGCTACGAGGTGACGGTGCGGGAGTATGCGCCGGCACGGCTCGGCGTGATGCGTTTCGGCGACCGCATGCAGGGTCCCGAGTGGGCGCATGTCTGGGCTATCCGCGCCCCGGCCACCACCATCACACCCTTCCGCTTTGGGCTGAGCAGCTTCGGCGAGCGGTTCCGCACCTGGGGCAATGACGTCCTGGAATGCGAGCTGCGCGCCGTTACGCCGGCCCACACCATCCTGCTCTTCCAATACATCTGAGGATCTATCATGCGGCGTCTCGCCAACGGCACGCAGGTCGCTGCGCTGCCTACCGCTCTGGCTGCCTTGGGCACGCCGGGCTTTGCCAGCCGGGGCGATCCGGCCGGCGGTCAGGAAGCCAGCGTCTTCGACGCGGACCAGTACAATCGGATCCAGGAAGAACTGGTTGCGCCGATCCTGGCGGCCGGCATAGCTCTGGACGGCAATAACAATGCGCAGCTGCTGGCCGCGCTGCGCACGCTGTTCGCGCCGCACCGAAGCTATTTCCGGGCCAACGGCACTTTCATCACTCCGGCGGGGGTGACCAGCGTTCTTGTGCGCATCTGGGGTGCGGGCGGCGGCGGCGGCGGGTCCTGGGGGCCGGGCTCCAGCGGCGCGGGCGGCGGCGGCGGCGGCTATGCCGAAGGTGTCCTCGCCGCCGTGCCGGGCCAGTCGGTCGCGATCACCGTGGGCAAGGGCGGGGCCGGCGGCACGAACGGCACCACGCCGGGAACCGGCGGCAGCGGCGGTGCGTCCTCCTATGGTTCCAACTTCGGCGCGCTCGGCGGCGGCGGCGGCACGGGCGGCACCAGCGGCCCTGGCTCGACGGCCGGCGGCGGCGGGGCTGGCTATGGCCTGCCCCTCCTCATCACTGGCTCGGGCGGCGGCATCGGTCAGACCTACGACAACGGCGCACCCGCCGGTGGATTCGGCGGCGCGGCCTGGGGCGGCGCGCGAGCAGGGCCGAATCTGGGCACCTCGGGCCACAACGGCGCCTTTCCGGGCGCGGGCGGTAGCGGCGGCGCGCAGGGCGGCGTCGGCGGCATGGGAAACGACGGCCTGGTCATTGTGGAGTGGTAGGCATGAAGGTCTTTATCCGCGTCGAGAATAGCACCGTCGTTGAGGTGCTGCGCATCGCAGACGACGAGCCGCCGCTGGAGGAGCGCTTTCCCGAATTCGTCATCGCAATGTACACCGAGGCGCCGCCGGACCTGGCCGACACTATCGAGGCGGGCTGGACTCAGGAGGGCAACACCTTCGTCGCGCCGCCGCCGCCGATCCCGGTGCCGGAGCTGCCGCCTACGATGTCGCCGCTGGAGTTCCGCAAGCGGTGGACCGCCGAGGAGAAGGCGCGCATCACCCTGGCTGCGCACCAGGCCCTGAGTAACGGGGATGCCGCGCTGCGCATCTTCATCGACGATATCGGGTCCGCCGGCTACGTCTTTCTGGGCGACCCCGACCTGCTGGCCGGGTTCGATATCGTGGTCGCGGCCGGCCTGCTGACGCGCGAACGCGCCGACGAGATTCTCGGCCGCTGATACCGGCGACCCCGCCCCAGCCGCCTGATCACCTCAAACATCGCGCATGACGACCCCGCGGGCCGAAGGGCGCCGCGGCGATCGTCGTTGGAGATCGCGCATGAGCATCTCGAGTCCCGTGACCGTTGCCCTGGGCGTTGGGCCGGAAGATGTCGTGTATCCGCGCTTCTGGATCGGCGGCACTGTCAACGCGCGCGGTCAAGTCCTGACCGACGATGGCACGGCGATACAGGGGCAGGGGGTGACCTTCCTCTGGCGCCGACCGGATGGTGTGCAGGTCGAAATCGCCGGCGTGTGGGACGAGGCAGCGGCGACCTGGCGCTGCGCCTATGAGCCGGATTGGGAAGGGACAGGCGCTGTGCGTCTAAAGAGCCTGTCTCCGCAGCGGCAGACCGCCTGGCAGATCTTCGACGTGGTGACCGCCCCGGCCGATGCCCCTCCGCCTCCGGCGTCAATCTGGGTGTCTCAGGCTGACTACGCCCTGGCCACGGGGAATGGCGGGCTCATCTCAGCCGTCCGGATTGCAGATCTCCCGCGCGCTCCGGTTCTGGATCAGGAGACGGTGATTCCGGTGGTGGGCCGGACCTCGTCTGATGATGGGGCGTCTCTCGACACCCTGAGCACCACGCTTGGGGACATCCAGGATAAGGCCAGCGCGGCCGCGGCCGAGCACGTTCTTCCCCAGGCACGGCAAGTGGCTGCTGAGGAAAGCCAAGTGGTCGCCCAGCGGGTCACGCAGCAACTCGCGCCAGGGGCCGGCGCTGCGGCGGGCCAGCTGGCCGGCCAGATCGCTGGTGCTGCGGCAGGTCAGAGCGCGGCACAGGCAGTGGTGGCGACGAAGGCAGACCGAGAGGACCGCATCCTCGATGAGCTCGCCAGCCCACGCGTCATCACCGAACGCTTCGCCGATCGTGTGAACCTGGAGGATTACCGCAAGGTGCCGGGCTCCGGGCCGGGCGCCGGGACCGAGCGCAGCGACCGAGAGACCTTCTATGCCGCCATCAAGCGAGCCAAGCTTCCGAAGGAGATTGCGGTCCCGCTCTATCTCGGGCCGCGTCGCTACACCATCTCCGGCGCCTCTTTGCCGCTGGTCAGCCGCTTCAGCCTGTTCGGGGTGGCCGGGCAGACCATCTTGCAGTGCGACCCGGCGAGCCGGACTCAGAACAACCTGTTCTTCTTCGATCCCGTAGCCCAGGCCGTGGCGAACGGGGATACGCGGCCACTCTACGAGATCACCCAGGATCTCATGGCCAACCCCGTCGAGTACCTCATCATCGATGGTGTGAAGTTCGAGGGCAATTGGGGAAAGGGTGATCCCGCCAGTCCAGGCCAGTTCCTGTTCTCCGAGCAGGGGCCGGCGCTGTTCGTCGCCAAGTGCGTCCGCCGGCTGGAGCTGAGAAACTTCGAGGCCGAGGGCAGCCGCGCCTTCTCCATGCAGCCGCGCATCTGCTCCGAAGTGATCGCGGACAACTTCCGCGTCACCAAGAGCAACCGGGATGGCTTTGCCGCCTGGGATACGGACGTCCTCCGCATCACCAACGGCACCATCATGTCCACCAACGATGACGCGATCTCGGCGCAGCAGATGGCCGACGCACCGGCGCGCTCGAAGCTGATCCTCGACAACGTCACCTTGGTGGACTGCAACGGCATCAATGTCGCTGCCTTCAAGATGGTCGAGATCGGCACCCTGGTCTGCGACCGGATCCACCAATGTGCGCTTTATGGCGGTGTGACCACCCCGGCGGCGGGGACCGGAGACACGCCGAACATCGGCCTCTCCATCGGCAGCCTGTCGGTTTATGACCCTCTGCCACGGGATTGGTATGTCGGATCGACGACGCCGGAGAACCGCGCCGCCTCGCGGCATCGCTCCGTCGTCATGATCCAGCAGGGGGCAGGGGAGCAGACCGGCGGGCTACCGGTGCCACCCGGGCGCAACGACCCGGCCACGGGCTATACCATTGACCCGGCGGGCCACTACTGGAACCTCCGCGTCAACCTCGAAGGCAAGCCCGCCCCGGCATCCGAAGGCGTGTGGATGGGCCACCTGGCCATCCGCAGGACGCGGCAGCCCGTTGCGAAGTACTCGGACTGGCGGGCCGAAACTGCCGGTCGCGCCGACGATCCGAGTGGTGACAACCGCTACAAGGCTTTCGGCGGCCCTTATGGCTGGCTCGACTATCCGGTGACGGAGAACAATCTCTCCGGCATTGGTCTGGAACTCCGCGCCCCACTTCGTCGTGTCCGGGTGGACTCCTTCGACATCGATGTCCGCTTCAAGGGCGTCCTGCTCACCCGCCCGAGTGAGGAGCCGGCGACGAGCCTGAAGGACGACCTGTTCCGAGAGGTGGTTTTCTCGAACGGGACCCTGTACGGCGGCAATCAGGGTGCGGTGGCCTGGTCACCTGTGGAGACCAGCTTCACGAAGCAGGACATCACCTTCAACTTCGTGACCTTCGACGTGGACCCGCTCCGCACCTCCACGCAACGCCGGCTGGTGGACGGCAAGCCGGACGGGAGCTGGCTGTCGGGCGGCGCTCCCTATGCCATCGACACACCCTTCATCGGCGGCATTCACACCAACTTCTGCACCTTCCGGAACTGCGCGAAGCCGATCAACGAAACGGGCGTGCCGGCCGGAATGAACGTCCATCGCGGGGATATCCTGCAGTGCGATCCGGCGGCGGTGGGCTTCAGCGCGGCGAACAAGGGGATCGGCAATTGCCCCGCGCCCGGTGATGCTTGGTGGTACGAGATCTATGGCTGCGACCCCCGGGAGGCTGACTTCGGCCTGTTGCGGAACCAATGCTTCCGCGAGATTGCCCTCGGCACGTCCGCCCTCAGCGATATCTTCGGCACAGCGAAGTACGTCAAAGGCATGCGAGTACGCGTCACCGATGCGGCGGTATCTCCGGAGGGCCTGGCAGGCGATCTCATTCGCCTCACCACGGGCACCGGACACACGACGGGCAGCGCAGCAGGCGATTGGGCGCAGCTCCACCACAACTGGGGCAGTAAGGGTGTGGCGCCCTATCCGTCGACCCTTGTGCTGCGTGCGTCGGGGGCAATCACACCAGAGGTCCGCGCACAAGGCCCGGCGGGCGCGAACCTCCACATCGGTGTGACGCCGCTCGGCACGGGGCAGGTGCAGCTCAACGGCCCGACCAAGCTTCCAGCGTTCACCGTCGCCACCCTGCCGGCGATCGTGGCCAACACCGGTTGTGAGGTGAAGGTCAGCGACCGCGGATATCGCACGGCCACATCGAATGGCACCGCCTGGACGTGGGCGGACGGCACCGCCGTATCCTGATATCTGGAGCGCAGCATGGAAAAGATCACACACCCCTATGAGCTGCTGGTTCGGTTTGACCCGCTGACAGGCGGCTACCAGGGCGCCCATCTCACCATGATGGACACCGTTGTTGATGACGACGGCAGCATTCTGGCGCAGCGGGAAGGCAAGCAGATCCCCCTAGACCGGCTGGGCGAGGAGGGTGTCACACTCGATGCTGCCCTCGACGAGGCGCACCTCAAGGCCCTGGCCGCAGCTGAGGCGGCGAAGGCAGAAGCCGAAGAGGCGCGCCAGCAGCTCGCCTACGTGGCGACGGATGCCTACCATGCTGTCACCGAGGCTGAGGCGGAGGCGAGGGCGACAGCTGAGGTCGACCGCGAAGCGGCAGCGGCTGCCGATCGGCAGGAGGCCGAACGTGCTGCTAGCAAGGCAGCGCAGATCGTCTAGCCATGGCCCTTCTCCACTCCATCCGCCACTGGCTGCGGAGGCTGGTGCACTTGCCTCCCGTCCTCCCTTCACATCTGGTGTGGATAGGATGATCCGAGACATGGCCCGCATCCTGAAGCAGCGGCTACGTTGGGTGTGGCAGCAGGACAGCGCCTGGGCGGATGCGACCTGCATCCTGGCGCTGGCCATCTGGACCGTCATCGACCTGACCGGAAGCGCCGGCGTCACGGATCGGTCGATGTTCTCGCGGATCAACCCGCCGATCACCGATCTGATGATGACCTCATTCACTGCCACCCTGACCTGCGGGCATGTCGTGGCGCTGATGGTGCGGCGCGTCTCCTGGCGCCTGCCGGCTGCATTCCTCCAGGGCGTTTTCTGGCTCAGCGTCTCCATCTTGGTGCTGACGCCGCCAACTGGCCCCATCCCGTATCTCAGCAGTGCCAGCATCGCGATGTGGTTGATGTCCTGGTTCTCGCTCATTCGCGTGACGAGGAGGTACACTCTTGGTGGGGAATGAGCTTGCTGTGGGCGCGAGCTGGATCAGTGTGGTCCTGACGGCGGTGTTCGGCACGGGCGGAGTAGCTTGGGCGACCATGTTTCTGACGGAGCGCCAGCGCCAGCGTGATGCGGCGCGACAGACGGAAGACTCAGAGTTTACCCGCAGCAAAGAGCTTTGGGACCGGATGAAGGCCGACAACGACACGGTGCGCGATCTCCTGCGCGCTGCGGAGGCCGAAATCGCCAAGTCCGACAAACAGGCCATCGCCTGGGCTGAGATCGCTCGCGAAGAGCACGACCGGATGCGAGACTTCCGCCATGAGTGCAACGATCGTCTCATGGCTGCATACGCTGCCGGCAAGCTTGGGGCGGACCCACCTCAGCCGATGCCGCCTCTGCCGCCACTACGCAAGCCGGACTGAGTAGGGCCGGGCTTTCACCAGCTGCGGGTGTTGCGAGTGCTACCGAGAGCGTTCGGCTTCGTGGCGTTGGCGATCGATCCAATCGAAGAGGACGCCCAGTCGAAGCCTCGCCCGCTCTGACAGAACGGCCGCCGGGAAGACCGCCTTGTCGATCACTTCTGCCAAAAAGGCCAGGAGTATTCGCGCCCAACGCGGCTTCGAGGCTGCGACAGCTGCTTGAGCCACCGCATCGTGGGATAGGGCCGATTCGTCTGCGGCGATGCTCATGCACGTCCCGTAGTTCAGTTGAATCCGGTTGCGCAACCGTAGATCGAGGCAGCTAAAGCGCGCCGATCTTCCCCGAAAGTTGATCTTGAACCTCAAGCACCTGGAGACACACCATGGATGGTCGCGCATGGGCGCGCTGATCGCGGCTGCACTCGGCTTGGCGCCCGAGCTGATCCGCCTGCTGGCCGGCGACAAGGCGGCTGGAGTGGCGACTGCCGCCGCTGAAGCCATCGCCGGGACCAGTGATCCGGACAAGATCAAGAACTTGCCTCCTGACCAGCAAGCCGAGCTGCGGAAGGCGCTCGCGCAGATCGCGCTCCAGCAGCTCCAGGCCGAGTATGCCGACCGGGCCAGCGCGCGGCAGGTTGGGGCGCAGAACAAGCTCATCGCCTGGGCGCAGGTGACGGGCGCGGCCATCGTGCTCGGCATCTGGGGCGCCATGGCGCTTCGGCTGGCCTTCAATGGCCTGCCCGCCGGCAATGAGGTGGTCTTCTCCACCCTGTTTGCCAGCGTCTCAGGCGTGCTGGGCGCCGTGCAGCAGTTCTTCTTCGGGAACTCGACCGCCTCGAAGGCCGCGAATGATCGGCTGGACGCACTGGCCGCGACCGCACCGGTGCTGGCTCTGCCGGCGTCCCCTCTCGTCCTTCCCGCCGATCCGGCCCGATCCACCAACTCGCTGAATGACGCCTCCTATGAGGCGGCCCGGAGCACCAACCGATGACCCCGGCCGCCTTCCTTCACGGGGTGATGCGGCCGACGGCGGCGTGGTGCCAGCGCGAAGCCGGCATCCCGTTCAGCCTGGGCAGCGACCGCTTCCTCTTGGCGGTCGCGCTGCAGGAGAGCCAGTGCACCCACCGGGCGCAGATCACCCGCAGCGGCGCACCAGGCCCGGCCCGCAGCTTCTGGCAGGGCGAGCGCACCGGCGGAATGGTGCAAGGCGTGCTGCAGTTCAGGGCACCCAGCATCATCGCCAAGCGCACCGCGCTCTATACCGCCTCCGGCGTGGCGCCCGACGAGATGGCGATCTGGCGCGCCATCGAGTGGCACGACGCCCTGGCGCATGGCCTGGCGCGGCTTCTGCTGCTCACCGACCCCCATCCGATTCCGACCGAGGAAGGCGCCGCATGGCGCTGCTACCTCGAGCGCCTATGGCGACCGGGACAGCCGAGGCCAGAGGAATGGCCCCGGAACTGGCTGGCCGCCTCCATCGCCGTGGCGGCTGAGACGGCGTGATCCATCCCCAGGCCGTGTCCCATTTTGCGCCCTCGAATGATGCGGCGAAATGGGACACGGCCTCCTACCTCCCCGCATTAAGGAGCCTTCCCCATGCGCTGCGCACTCGGCGTCTATGGCGACAACAACCCGGCGAACACGAACCGCTTCGATGCCATGAACGGGGCGCCCTGCGCCTGGATCATGGGCACGATCATGGACAACCGAGCTGGCTGGGCAAATGTCCGCTGGCTCTGGGATGACAAGTTCCTGGGCCGCAACCTCAAGGAGGACTGGCGCGGCGGGAAGCTTCCCTTCAAGCGGTGGATCAGCTTCTCCATCGCGATCTTCCCCAAGGACGGCAACGTGGACGCCGCGGCGCGGGGCGAGTACGCCAAGGAGTGGGCCAACCAGGCGCAGCAGCTCAAGGCCGAGGCCCCGCGAAATGACCGCGGCAAGATCAGCGTGCGAGGCGACTGGGAAGGCAACATCGGCTTCTACTGGAAGTGGTCGGACGCCAAGCGGCAGCAGATCATCGAAAGCTGGCGGCAGCGCCATGCGGCTTTCGAGAAGGTGGCGCCCGGGCTCTTTGAGCACATCTGGTGCCCGAACTATGCAGCCGGCGGCCTGAACGTCGAGAGCTTCTATCCCGGTGATGCGTATGTCGATGTGATCGGCATGGACCACTATTGGAAGCACCAGTGGGAGACGACCGACCCGGACACCGCCTGGGGAAAGATCTATGGCGCCCGGTTTGGGCTCAAGTGGCAGGCCGACTTCGCCGACGCGCACGGCAAGATGAAAGAGGCCAGCGAGTGGGCTATCCCGGGCGACACCAAAGTGGGGCGCTCCTACCTCCAGCGCATGCGGCAGCACTTCATCGACCGGGAGTACTGCGCCGCCGGCTACTGGGACTGCGACAAGGACACGGATGGCCGACTGAGCGACAACCCCGCCGCCGAGGACAGCCGTACGGCCTTCGTGGAACTGTTCGGCATGACCTACCTGCCGCAGAGGGGCGACACCACCCCAATCCCCATCCCCGAGCAGCCGGCCGAGACCGGCGGCGGCACGACGACCCCGCCGCCGCAGCCGACCGACCCCGATGCGGCCATTCTCGACTGGCTGGCCAACGTCAATGGCGGCGCTTTCCGCGTGACCAGCACCAAGGCTTATCCGGACCAGGTGCTCGCGACCTATGCGGCTATCGAGGATCGCGCCTTTCATCCCCTCGCCGCCCGCTCCTGGGCGGGCAAGACGGGCCCGGCGAAGGAAGGCAGCGAGACCGATCCACGCGCCGCGGCTGCCCTGATCCGTGACCTGGCCGCCGTCAGCAAGGCGGGCTGGCCGCAAGCCGCCATTGACCAGGTGGACGCCTGGGGCGCCAAGGCCGCTGAAATCGCTGGCCCTGCGCCTGTGCCGGACGATCAGGAGTCGCCCACCGAGGAGCCCCCGGCCGAGCAGCCGAACGCCGAGGTCGAGGTCCTGAAGGAGCAGGTCGCGGCCCTCCAGCAGCAACTGGCCGCCGAACAGGCCGCGCGGGCAGAGGCGGAGCGGCGGCTGGCCGTGATCCGGGAGGCGGCGGGGTGAACACCATCCTCCTGGTCATCCTGGTGCTGCTGCTGGTCGGGGCGCTGCCGACCTGGGGTTGGAATGCTGGGTGGGGCTACGGCCCCTCAGGGCTGCTCGGCATCCTGCTGTTGGTGCTGATCGTGCTGCTGCTGGCGGGCCGGGGATGACGCTGGTCGATCTGAAGCAAAGCCGCCCGCTGGGTCCTAGGACCTGGCGGGCGGTTTTGTCGTTTTTGCGGCCGGCCTCTGGGACAGGATTTTGTTCTTGATTTTGGGGCAGTAATAGATATATATTCCTATCACAACAGCGGGCTAAGTGCGCCTAGTCGGTTCTTGCGCCCGTTCGTTGCTTCTCCCTCACCGCCCGGCCTGTCGCTTGGACGAGTGGCGCTTCGCGCGCTCCCGCCGGGCTAGCAGCGCCTCCTGAACCGCTGCCCCCCCGTTCGCTTCCTATCAGGAGATGTGTATGTCACCTGACTCGTCATCCCTATTGGCGTTCGCCAGCAAGAACTGCTTCGTCCTCTGGCTCTGGGCCATGCGTCAGGCTCTGGCCGTGGTGCCTCCGACGGACTGCTTCGCAGGTGTGAAGAACCACCTGCGGGGGTTGCCAGCATTGGCAGAAATCAATCGACTAGCAGCGGCGGGGGCGCACTGACGTGTTTTTCTCCACGCTTTCCCCGGCAGGGCTGGCCAGCGCGCCGGCCCTTCGCCTTCTAGGTCCGGGCTATGCTGGACGGAGCACCACTGCCCGCTCTGGCGCAGCCTTGGCCCAAGACACGTCTCTCGTCTGGCAAGAGGCGGCAGCCAACATGCCCCGCTTCCAGGGGGTCGCGCAACGCCTGCTGGTGGAAGGCCGGCGCACCAACGCTATTCGTAACCCACGCGCAGAAGGCTGTGGCACCGCCTCTGTCCCGTCGGGATACAGTGCATCGAGCTTGCTGCCGACGTTTTGGTGGATGCCGAACCACACCTCAGGCCTCACGTTGGATCTATCCCCGGCCAGTTATGTCGGGATGACCGGCGTGCGGCTGCGGCTACACGGTACGGTTGCCGGCGGTGGCAACGCGGCGGAGAGTATTGAATTCGATAGCCGGACCACCAATGCCTGCTCGGCCAACGAAACGCGCGCACATTCATTCTTCTACCGCCTTGTTGACGGCACTTGGCCGGCAGGGCTGGCCTTCCAGATTAGGATAATCGCGGGCAACAACTCGCCTGGTTTCTCGCTGGTGGTGAACGATGCCACATCCCTACCGAGGCCAACGGCGGCCTTACGGCGTGCCGAGCGTGTCATTGTTCTCCCAAGCAGTCTGACGACCAACCCAACTATCGTGCACGGCGCCCACATGTTCGGCTGGACGCCGGGTGCATCGGTGGACTTCACCCTCGACGTGTTCTTCCCGCAGTCGGAGGCGGATGCGGCCACGCCCTCGAGCCCGATCCTGCCGCCCTTGGGCACGCTGGCTGCGGCGACACGCTCGGCCGATGCCACGAGCTGGCTTCCCGCGGGTGGTCTCGCGGCCTCAGGCACGGTCATTCTCAAGGCCATGCTGCCGCAAGCGGCGCCCTTCGGCAGCAGCCAGGGCCTGGTGCAGATCGATGACGGGACCGACCAGAACCGGCTGCTCATCCGCAACACCTCGGGCGGCGCCACGGTCTATGGCGTCGCTGACAGCGGCGGCAGCACTCTCGCGGCCCTGGCCGGCGGCGGCCTCACCGCCGGGCAGCCGTTCCGCGCCGCCCTGGCCTGGTCGCCCGGCGGGCTCGCCTTCTGCCTCTCCGGCGGGGCGGTGCAGACGGCGGCGATCACCCCGCCCGGCAATCTGGGCCGCATGCTCGTCGGGCATGCCTCCAGCGCCCTGGACCGCGCCGCCTGCGGGGAGATCGAGCTGATCGACTACCACGCCACGCGGCTGCCCGACGCCATGCTGCAGGCGGTCACCGCGGCCGCCTGAGAGGGCATTGCGACGGTAACTCTGGAGGGTTCAGGACGCCCAATAGGATAGGTCTGACCTGTCGATGCCAGAGCCCGTCTGCCACCGCTGGCGTCGCTTCTCTCCAGACAAATATCTGCCATGCCGTGTGGCTGTGTCATGACTTCTGCCTACTCCTGCGGCTTGTAGGCTGATCGTGGCAGAGTTGAGTATTCCCGTCGTCGACGGAAGCATCTGCCTACGGCCGCCTCCCAGAATTCGGCGAGTGCTTTATGGCGAAGCTCTGTCGGGGGGCGGCCACAGCCAAAGGCAGTTGTCACGTCGATGAGGTCTTCATACAGCCTTCATTGCCTTTATAACCGGCGGTAGGATTATAACCGGCGATAGGATTGCACGCAGGAGGCTCAATTATGCTCTTCACCATCCGCTCTGTCCTGCTTGCGTCTGCACTCGGGCTTTGCCCATTCTCCGTCTACGCTGCTGAGATGGTCGTGCCATGCGCTAACGGCGAAGACGTGACTGCAGCGCTGCAGAGGGCCTTCGACGCCCATGCCCGTCCTATCCTGCTGCGGGCCGAACAGCAGGGCTCAACGTGCTCTGTCAAACGAAGCTTCCTCATACCGCCCGATTTGATTCTAGAGGGGCAGGGCGAGCCGGTTTTAAGGTTGGAGCAAACTGGCAACGTCTTCCGCGGAAATAAGGAATCGCGCAAGTTCACCATCTCTGGGTTAACTCTTGACGCGACGGGTACGCCGAAGTCTGCAGCCCTTGCTTTGCGCGGCTCTACTGACGGCCGCCTGGAGAGGCTGCGCATCATCAGGCCGGGCGACGGTATAGTACTGGCCGAAGGCTCGCATGGCGTGACAATCCGGGATTTGGAGGTAACGGATAGCCGGCAGCACGGGGTCATGATCCAGGACAGCTATGATAACGTAGTGGATGGTGCTCGCCTGGACGGTCAAGTCGGCTTTGGTGTCATTCTCGTCGGCACATCTCACGGTAACCGCCTGTACCGCTTGAGCACTCGCCAGAGCGGGCTTGAACTCGTCGGCATGACGGCCCGTACGCATGACAACACGCTAGAAGAGAGCTCGGCCGCGAACACGGGCGACAACTGCTATTCGATCACAGGTCGCAACAACCGGCTACGCAACCTCACAGGAGATCGCTGTGCTGGAAACGGCATAGCCTTCTATGGTTCTGGGAATACGCTCGATGGCGGACGGTTCACCAACAATGCCCAACGCCATAATGTGCGTCCGGCTTGGAGCGGAGGAGTCTCATTCAGTCAGGGCTTTGGAGGCGTTGGCCAGCGCAATATCGTTCGCAACGTAGTGGTGGATGACAACCAGTCTCAACCGACGCAGCAGGTTGGCATTTTTACAACTGCAGCGTCCTACCAATCTTGGCGCCCGGGGGTAGCTGTGCGTGTCGGACGCTATGTCTATTCCGGCATGAACCTCTACGTGGCTCGGTCCTCAGGAGTGACCGGAATGCGCCCACCCTCTGGCCAGGGGCGCGTCTCGGACGGCGCAGTAGAATGGGAATGGGTCAACAGCTTTGATGGCACTGTGCAGCCGGATGGCAATGTCGTCGAAGGCGCACAAATCGGCCGGGCCGTGCGGGCCTCTCGTGAGGACCACAGCGAGGCCCGGCAAAACGTGGGGACGCGGTAAGCGTCAGTCCTGCGAGCCGCCCTCGGAGGGCGGCACAATCTCGTCTGGCTCCCACTCTCCGGGGTACACGACCGCCGGCACAGGGCTCTGCGGCTCGACTTTAGTCAAATCATAGCACGGCTGGTCGTCCATCTCTGATCCTCTCGCCATAATGGGGGCCTCCAGCCTGCGTATATTCTGACAAGAAGCGGCAGGCAATTAAGAACCGACTGGTTGATGGATCTCGCCTCCACCCACCCCTCCCCTTAAACTGGCAATGTTGGCGTAGCGGTGAGCCGGATACGCCCGTCGCTACAACCAGCCGGCGATGCATCTGTCTCGGCCCTCGCAAAATAGGCTATTGTAGGCGGCATTCTGCAGCGGAGTGTTAAGATGGTTGCCGGTGAGGCCATTTTGGTGAGGACGCATTACTTCGATGACGCGTTGCAAGAATTTTGCTCCCAGCTCCGCAATGGCACTGAGCGGGAAATTTTCGTTGTTTGTGACGAGACAAAATCACCAGTCACTATACCGAACAATTTCACGAAGATCAGCATAAACACTGAAATTCTCGATTCCCTTGGACTCTATACGCCAAAGAATTTCGGGTGGCTGTGCGGAGATTATTGTTATTACATTGCTCGCTCTGTTGCGCCGAGCTTCTCATCATACTGGCTAATCGAAGGGGACGTTCGATTCAAGTTTGATGATGTCGCCCTCTTTTTCAGCCATTTTCCAAGCGCAGACGCCGTGGATATGCTCGCAGCGGGCTTCCAGAAGGCTGTACCAAGCTGGCTATGGTATGAGTCGATGCGCAGCTTGGCGCCTGAGGTCTATGGCTGCCTGTTTCCGGTGACGCGCCTCTCGGGGCGAGCTGTGGATTTCCTTGCAGCTGAGCGTACCAGGCTAGCGACTTCCTTCTCCGGCCTCGCGGTTGATGAAAAGGGTTCAAAGGCTTGGCCCAACGATGAAGCCTTCGTCGCCACGACACTCATGAACAGTGAATTTGTGTGCCGTGATCTCAACGCTTTCGGGGCCACGTTCTATGACAAGGAAACCTTCTGGGTTGGGCGGCCTGCGTCACACCAGAGGATAATGCAAAAGCCAAATGATAATATGGTCTATCACCCCGTGATCGGGGGCGACAGATATCTACAGAAAATGAAGTCTAGCTTTAATTTTCAGGTTAGCTCCAGAAAATCTCCTGAATATCTTCAGGGAATTTTCAATAGCCAGATGCTTCAGGACATTGAGATGGAATGCGGTCCTGCTAAAGCAAAAGAATTTGCGGCATCCTGCGAGAATCAGATTAGAAAGCTCATCCGAATTCGGAATGAAAATCCTGCGTAGAAATTGACATATATATCAATTCCTCAATCTATTCCCGCGTTAGACATCGTCCATATTCCACGGAGATTCTGAATATGACGCTGAGCCGCCAGATAATTCCTTATAGATACTACAACACTATACGAAACTGTGGCGACGCGATTACCGCTCACATCCTTCGCAAAGTCTTTGATGTGGACGGCGTAGTCGCCGACGGGTCTAAGCCTCATCTCTTGGCGGTCGGCAGCATTTTCTTCATGGCAACCGAGAGTTCCCACATCTGGGGCTCGGGAGTTATTAACCCCACAGTCGGGATCCCTCCAGTCGATCCTAATAAGATCCACGCTGTTCGCGGTACTAGGACGAGGGACTATCTGCACGAGCGCGGCTTCAAGTTGGCTGACGTACCGATGGGCGACGCCGGAATACTCGCAAACCAGCTCGTCCGAGATTTTTCTCCGCCCCGTCGGTTTAAAGCAGCCATCGTTCCTCACCATGCGTCCCTGAAAACAGAGAAGTTCGACAGATTCCGCAGGGACGACGATTTCTGCTTCGTCGACATGCTCGACGACTCGCTTACGCCGCTTGAACTTATTGCCGCTTCGGACGTCGTCATTTCCCAAAGCCTACATGGCATTATTTTTGCCGAAGCACTTGGCAAGCCCAATCTCTGGGTATCGGATATCAACAACCCAGTGTGGAATTTTAAATTCGAAGATTGGTACAGCACCACGTGGGATCCCCAGAAGCAGCCGGCTCCTCTCACGTTGGCGCCTGATGAGATGATTAGGCGAGCTGATTTGCGAGGAATAAAGGTAAAGGCAGCTGCATTGAAGGCGGCCTTCCCGCGTGAGCTGATCCGCGATGCAGAGGTCTCCATCGAAGACTTCGATGTGTTGCGCTCGCTGTCGCCGCTTGCAATCTACACAGACGATGCGATTTCGAATCTCGACTCCGAGGGCAATCTCCGAGCGCATGATGTCATTCAGAAGCTGACAAAAATGCGTCGTTCGATCTTCAGGAATGCAAGTGAGCCGACTTACCTCGCGGTACTCTGGACTAATGCTTATCGCCTGCCATCGCGTGCAGATCTTCTGGCCTCCCAAAGATTCCTAGATAACCATCGTGAGTACGATTTTATCTGGCTTCCGGGCAGTCCAGCACCGGACCTTCCGCCAGGATTCTCTGCGGCGCAGGGCAATTTCGGGGAAACCGCTTTGACGGCGGGCAGCATCATGCTGCGCCCCTCTGCTCAGATTAGCGGAAAGTCAATGTTCGCCTTCTACCGACCAGAATAAGACAGAGGGCGGCCGCGCTTGGCTCGGCGGCGTGCAAGCTGCTGTTGGCTCAAGCTCAGGCTAATGTGACTGCTGTCTTTGGCACGGTGCAGAAAGCCGCCCGTCGGGATCTCGAGGCGGGCTGGATTTCGGCCAGCGGTTGGGTACTGCGCTCGAATTGGCTAGGTAGGGAGCCCATTTAGGAGGCGCTTAACGGTCACCGGCCCAAGCCTTCCGGCCGTGCTAGGAGGGGTGGATGCGCCACGTCGTGGTTCCTCGGCGAGTACTGCCAACCAAACGCCTCGTCCTACGTCCGACCTCCTCGGCAGACGCCCACCGGGCCTTTGACATCCGGTCAGATTGGAACGTCGCCCGGATGCTGCGCCTGGCCTCCTTCCCTCCTGATGCGGAGGAGATGGAGCGGTGGTTCGACGGCCATGAGCGGGAATGGCTTCAAGGGCAGGCCTATCGCTTCGCCATAGAGTTCCAGGGGCGAATGATTGGCCTCGTTGATATTGATGGAGTTAGCGGAGACGAAGGACACTTGGGCTATTGGCTGGAGCGGCCTGCTTGGGGGCATGGCTACGCCTTGGAGGCGGCCCGGGCCGTGGTGCGCTTTGCCTTTCAGGAAGTCGGCCTATCAAGGCTTAAGGCTGGCCATGCCATCGACAATCCGGCGTCTGGCAGGGTGCTCACCAGGCTGGGCTTCAGTCCCGTAGACAGCATCGAGTGCTTCTCTCGGCCACGCGGCGAGAACATCGTGCAGTGCCGGTACCTTCTGGCCTCCAATCCGACTTAACGGGTTGTCCAAGGCTCGGATGTCCCGCAATCCTGAATGGGTTCTCACTCTAGAAGACTGTGTGACCTCCTGGCTTACGCCTTGCTGAATGTGCTGCGGCGGCGAAGACCATGAGCGTCTTCGCAAAGCTTAGCATCATGGGACCTGCTCGAATAATTTAGAGATGTGACGTAACCACTCACGACATCATCGCTGAGCGAAGCCGCCAACATGCGAGATGCGGCATGCAGTGGCTCGAGGCCCTCAATGGGTTGGTGAGCATAGGAGTCGATCTGTTCGCACGTCCGGATGTGGTTCCACTGCCGTGTCCGTGACGGGTGCACAACCAGGCACTCATCCAGACTTTCCGCCATCGTGCGATCCCAGGTGACCCCCTCTCGCAGCGGCTTTGCTGGATGACCTGCGTGGATCGCAGCGCCTCGCATGAGCCCTGATGTGATGGCACCCTGTCCAACTACGGCATCACTCTCGATCACTGTGCCCTTGTTTATGTTTACCGAGCGCCCGACCCAGACGTGATTGTGGATCACGATCGGCTTGCCATGGTTGATGCGGGCTCTAGTTTTTACATCGTAGATCCCGTGAGAGTCGCTTGTGCGGGCTGCTACCCCGTTGGAGAACATGCAGTCGTCGCCAATGAGGATGTAGGCTCGATCTTCCTGGACGAGAAAGTTGCCTTGCGGGATGGTCGTGCCCGATCCGACGATCAGTGCCGTTCGCCCGCCTATCATCTGAATTACACAGTCCCGCAGATCGGTGTTGGGCCCAAATACGATGGTACTGAACGAAGATTCGGAATTGATCAGCACATTGCTGAGGGAGCAGTTCTCGCCTACCCAGACAGTACCCTTTGACTTGCCTAGCACGGTCACCCGCTGCAGCGACGCGTTGCGTGACGCAAAGACAGTCGTTGTTGAGGCCCGCAGGTCTAATGTTGCCTTGTCTGGAGCATAGTATGGCGCGTATCGCTCTAGCGGTTCGATGTGCCCCTTCACCTGTAGCATGAGTGCTTGGGCGTGGAGATAGCATAGCGCAGGGTCGTCCGGATGCTCCGCCAGCCGCTCGGTAAAGTGCGGCGCAGCGCCGCGCCAGTGATCATGGGGGTGTGTCATGTCTTGGTGGTCCGGTTGCCGCTCGGGACGTTGGCCATCGTTTTAATCCACCTCTGAATCTTGAGGCGCAGGCCGACTGACTGGTCGGACCTTGCTGGTACCTGACGCCACAACAGATCTCCCTCGGGTAAAGGGGAGTGGTAGATCTGAAGGGCTTCCCTAATTGGGGCTCTTTCACCGTGAATCCGCGTTGCGCAAGTCAAGCGAGGCTCTGCACCAAGCTGGCCGGAGGGAATCGTAGGTAACGCTGCCCTGACGGTAGACGGGTGGGCTACCGCGTCATTCAGGCCAGAAGCTTCCAAGGACTTCTGCGTCTTGCGGTGAGCGCACTTTGGCCACTGGGAAGATTAGCAGCTCAGCGCCCCCCTTGGCCGGTTGTCCGCTTTATGTTCAACGTGATGCACCCGTTCGTGCAGATTCAGCTCAAGGTGATCAATCGGAAAGCATGAGCCGAGGCCGAGCCACTCGCAGGCCCGCCAGCCCTAGCACGTTAAGCAGGACGATACAGAGCAGCACATAGCCGACGTTGAAGTACGGTGTGATGCGGTCACCCCATTGCGCATAGCGGATCATCTCATGCACATGGACCAGCGGATTCCAAAGCAGCGCCTCCCGCGTCTCCTGCGGCATCATGCCGACCATAAAGAAGGCAGCGGAGATCGGCAGCATTAGGTAGGTGAAGGGGTGCACCAGGTGCTCGACCCAGTCGCAGACTACCTGCGCGGCACTGAGGATCATGGCCAAACCAGAGGCAAGAAGCGCACTGAGCATGAGCCCCAGGACAAACAGCGCTGGATTAACGGGCGGCTCGCCGAACCAGATCGTCGCCACGACCAGATAGAACGCGATGACGGTCAGGCACACCATAAACTCCAACATCAGACGAGCGGCCATTACGTCCAGCAACGTGATCCTGGCATGGAACAGCAACGAGATATTCGCTCTGATGCTGTTGGCGCCGCGGTTCACGATGCTCCGGAACATCATGTACGGCATATAGCTCAGAGCATAGAATAGGAAGATCGGAAGATCGCCTGGCAGATGGGACCCGCTCACGTAGTGGAACAGCGAGATCATGCTGGACAGCATGATCGGCTCGGCCACTAGCCAGACAAAGCCAAGCCGACCATGGCCGAAGCGGGTAATCATTTCACGGATAAACAGACCGGTGATGACGCCAACTTGGGCTTGAAAAGGCGATATTTCCCGCCGTGTGGGCGGTGCGTGGATACTTGGCATGGTCGCACTTTCTATTGCGTTTCGGTCGTGCGTCAGACGGCCCAGCCCAGGCGCTGCGCCAAATCGGCCAGCAGCGGATCGTAAGCTTCCCCGCCATAGCGGTAGGGTGCATCGGCCACTTCTTCATTCCGTGCCAGTAGCTGCCGCCCGAGGATTTCGGCTTCCTGGGGCGAGCGCACCTCTGCCGCTTGGAGGAGCAGGAGATCTGCGCCCTCGTGTGTCCCTGCGTTGTCGATTTCCGCGGCGGCATAAGTTTGGACCAGGCCGGTCAGGCTGCGTTGCATGTCGGGCTCCTTGCGGCGTGAGTATCACTATCCAGCGGCCAGGAATGTCAACCGGGAGGTTATTGGCTGAGTGCCGAGTTGCTGGCGTTAGCGGGGACGCGATCCAATGCATTCTTGCGCCGCTCAGGCCCCAGCAGACCGTCCAGGAACAGCCCAGCGGGGGCGGCCGCCCCCTCTGAGTGTATAGCAGCCGAATGCGCGCCTTGATCTCGCGCAGCGACGACGCTCAGTGCTCCAGCACCGTCTTGCTCGAAGGGCCTGCTACCCATAGCTTCCGAAACACGGTCGGCTATGAATTCAACGATCGTCCAAAAAAACGTAACTGCAATGTCAGATGGCGGACAGCTTCAGTACCGGCCAGGCTTGCCTACGGTCTGGAGTACCGGGCCGGACAGGTCCACCACGGCGTATTTTGGCTTCGGCTCCATCTGGAGTGACACAGCATGGACCGTGATTTCCATCGAGCTCTTGTAGCGCGGGATACCAACCGAAATCCGCGCCGGTTCCATGCTGCCAATGTGAAAATCTTGGCTGACCGTCACCCGCTTGTTGCGCTTAACTTCGACCTTTAGCCGCACCGGGCAGGAGTCTGTGACGGCGAGTTGGGCGAAGAATTGCAACTTGGCGAACGCCTTCGGGTCCGGCAGCACCCAGCCCACAGAGGACGCACCCTCTGCAGTGGCGGCATGGAGGCGAAAGCCAGAGGCGGTCTTCCGCGACCATTGATTGTGAGAGCTGACCTTCGCCTGACCAAAGGGATATTCGGTCACCAACGCTTTGTCCTGCGCCGTCTCAGTACGGTCAGGAAACTGCAGGGTGATAATGTCCTTGATCATGTGTCCTCGGCGAGTGTTGGCACACTCATGCCACCCATGCCGGCGGATTGTCGAGTGGCTGGCACTCTGCCCACGGGACGCGATTGCTGGCCGGGAGCCGAGGCGGGCAGGCCGAGGTCGGGCCGGCTCTCGAACCCAGGCTTAGCGTAGCTGACCTCAACGGCCGGCCAGTCCCCACAGCCTCAGCCCCGCCACCATGCGACGCGAACCGTCCCGGGCATGCCATCGGATTCGTCCTCCAGATGCGCGGGCAGCTTCACCGGCACCCATGTCTGACTGTGCGCGTTCTGTCGCAGCGCCAGCCCCGCCGGGGGCTTCCCGCATTGCGGGCAGCGCAGCCGGGTCAGCAGGTCGCCCACCGTCGCCGGTGGATGCGGCAGGGCCAGGAGAGACTCCACGGTTTGCGGACCGGGCGAGTGGCCAGACGTGCAGCGCCCGTAGACCAGCCAGCCCCGCCAGGAGGATAGGGGCTCGGCGTGGAGGCGGCGGCGGCGCTGCTCAGGGCTGACGGTGTGGGCCATATGGTGGCAGGCGCGGAGAGAGAACGAGAGGGGACAACGGCGCGCTTTAATCCTGCTTCGCGGGCGGTCCCTCGCCGGCGGTGTGAGGCGGGTTTGGCGGCCCCTTGAAGACGAGCATGTTTGACAGCCGCAGCCGCGCTGCCAGCTCGCCCGCCGCAATCTTCGTGGCCAAGCCCTGCCAGCCCGTCCGGCGGGGTTTGCCCCGTTCGTCAAAGCCCAGGGCGAAGGCCAGGGTTTCCGCGACCTCTCTGTCGTCCGCCGGGCGGTACTGCTGACCGTCGAACTCGACCGGCGCCAAGTCAGGCAGGAGTGCATCGATCTCCACCAGGAGGTCGTGCACGACCTGGTCAATCACCTTCCGGTCGCAGCCGGGCTCGCGCCCGAATGCTATCCCGCGGGCTTCCGCCGCGGCCTCGCGGACCGTCGCATCGCCGGCCAGGCGGATGCGGATTGTCTCGCGCATGAGATAGATGGTCTGGGAATCGAGGGGAGAGGGGTTCATAGCCCCGGCAGTATGTTCGCGATTTGTTTCCGGCGTCGAGTCAGAAGAGGAGACGGGAAAGGGGAGGCGGAACCCCTGAACGGGCGAGTCGCTGACACAGTCCGGCTGACACAGTCGAGAGCACCGACTGTGTCATGGATGTGCCAAAAGGCATCCCGAGATGGTATGCCTGAGCCCGATATGTTCCGATTATCGCTGGGAGGAGTAGGTAATAACCTACTGATTCTATTGGAGCGGGCGAAGGGATTCGAACCCTCGACCCCAACCTTGGCAAGGTTGTGCTCTACCCCTGAGCTACGCCCGCGCTCCGTCCGGCGTGGCCGGGATATGTCATAGACCCGGGGGGCATGCAATCCCCCTGTCACCGCTCCGGACGGATTTTTTCGCCGGAAGCCCAGGACGGCATCCGCCTCGTGAGCGGCTAAGGCGGCGCAGCCGAAGGGGGCCTTTTGCCCCGAGTATCCCTCCCCGCCTCTGCCAGAAATCCTCCGCAGATCAGCCCTGCAATTCATGCCGGACAATCGCCGCCCCTTCAGCCATGGCGCGCAGCTTGGCGAAGGCGCGAGGGCGGGGCAGGTACTTCATGCCGCAATCGGGTGCGACGACCAGCCGCTCCGCCGGCAGGCGCCGCAGTCCGGCGCGGATGCGCTCCGCCACCATGGCTGGCGTCTCGACCTCGGCACTGCCGAGATCGATCACCCCGAGCATGATCCGCTTGCCCGGCAGTTCGTCCAGCACGGCCAGGTCGAGCTTCGGCTGCGCCGCCTCAATGGAGATCGTGCCGGCCGTGCAGTCGGCCAATTGCGGGAGGAAGGAGTAGCCGGAGGGCTTGTCCTTCACGACGGCCGCATAGCCGAAGCAGACATGCACTACGGTCTCGCCCTCCAGGCCTTCCAGGGCGCGGTTCAGGGCGCGCACGCCGAAGCGGGCGGCGGCCTCGGGCCGGGCCTGCATCCAGGGCTCGTCGAACTGGATGACGTCCACGCCGGCGGCCAGCAGGTCCTTGGCTTCCTCGTTCACGGCGGCGGCGTAGTCCATGGCCATGGCTTCCTCGTCCCCGTAGTGCTCGTCCGAGGCCTGCTGCGAGAGGGTGAAGGGGCCGGGCAGGGTGATTTTGGTGCGGCGGTCGGTATTGGCGACGAGGAATTCCACGTCGCGCACCTCAACCGGACGGTTACGGCGGATCTTGCCCACCACGCGCGGCACCAGCGTCTCCTTGCCGGCGCGGCCCATGGTGCGGGCAGGATTGTCCACGTCCACGCCGTCCAGCGCGAGGGCGAAGCGGTTCGAGTAGCTTTCCCGCCGGATCTCGCCATCGGTGATGATGTCGAGCCCGGCGCGCTCCATGTCGCGGATGGCGATCAGCGTCGCGTCGTCCTGCGCCTGTTCCAGCACCTCCTCGGGGACGCGCCACATCTGCTTCATCCGCACGCGGGGCACCAGGTTCTGCGCCAGCACGTTGCGGTCCACCAGCCAGTCCGGCTGCGGATAGCTGCCGACGACGGTGGTGGGCAGGAGGGTGTTCGTCATGCGTCAGACCTTCAGAGCAGTGGGCTGGTCAGCGGTGAGGCGCCATTCGCTGCCCTCCCGCGCCGAGAGGGCGGGGGTGAGGCTGACGATGCGCTTCTCCGCGCCGTGGCGGATGATGCGGGCGTTCATGCGGCCGCGCGCGCCAAGGCCGGCATGGCGGCGGTCGCGAGGGCGAGCCGGCCGAGATCGCGCCTGCTGATATCCTTCATGAAACCTTCTCCGCCTGCGGCCCGGTTTCGTGGCTGAGCTACGCCGCGGCGAATTTCGAGGGGTCGGCGCCCACGCGAGCGGAGGTGTCCTGCGGGGCACGCCGCGCGATGCGGAAGTCGTAGCGCAGGCTCGGCAGCTCGGGCGCGGGCGAGCCTTCCACCCCGCTGCGCGGCCATACGACGAGAGATTCCGAGACGCCGAAGACCGTGTCGGAATCAATGTGCGGATCGTCGCCGAGATAGAGCGCCGTCACCAGCTCGCGATAGCCCTCGGCGCCGATCAGCACGTGGATATGCGCAGGGCGGAAGCCGTGCCGGCCCTGCTGGCGCACCAGCTCCCCCACCGGCCCGTCCATCGGGATGGAATAGCCGAGCGGGACCAGGGTGCGGATGGCGTAGCGGCCCTCGGCATCGGTGCGGAATTGGCCGCGCATGTCCATGATGTCGGGGTCGTTGGTCTGCAGGTCGTAGGCGCCGTCGGCATCGGTCTGCCAGACCTCGACGACGGCGTTCGGTACGCCCTCGCCGGCCTCGTTCAGCACCCGGCCGAAGAGCATCATCTCCGGCCCCCTGGCATGCGCCGCGATGCTCTCGCCATAGCCGTATTTCGGCGAGGCCTCGCGATAGAAGGGGCCGAGGAGGCTTGTCTCGGTGGTGTCCCCGACGCGGTTCGCCTGGTCGTCCATCAGATTAACCAGCCGCGACAAGCCCAGCGTATCGGAGAGCAGGATGAATTCCTGCCGGATCGGCGTGCAGGCCTGGCCGACGCGGGTGAGAAAGCCGATGGCGGCAAGCCATTCGGCGGGGGTGAGCTTCACCTCGCGGGCGAAGTCGTGCAGGTGGCGGACAAGGCTTTCCATCACCTCCCGCAAGCGCGGGTCGGAGGTGGAGGCCATCTGCGCGATCACCGCTTCCGTGACGGTGTTCTGGTCGAGGTCAGCCATTCTCGTGTCCTCCATCCGGGGGCGGGTTCTCGCTGGCCCGCCTTCCGCCCCATGTGGTGCCGGAGCGCGGGGCGCCCTAGAGCAGGTCCCGATCAGGTGGAATCACCCGATTGGGTGAAGAGGTTCGTCAAAACAAAAGGCTAGAGCGGTTGACGTGAGCCAGGGCGAACGGAAACCGCTCTAGTCCGGCCGGATATTGGCGGCGGCGATCACCGGCCGCCATTTCGCGATCTCGTCCCGGGTCATCGCGGCCAGCTTCTCCGGCGGGCCGCCCATCGGCTCCACGCCCTGCGCCCGGAGCTGGGCGAGCGCGGCGGGATCGGCGAGCAGGGCGTTGGTGGCGCGGTTCAGCCGGGCGACGATCTCGGCGGGTATGCCGGCGGGGCCGTAGAGCGACCAGCGCCCCTCCACCACGAAATCCTGCACCCCCGCCTCCTGCATGGTTGGCACCTCCGGCAGGATGGTGATGCGCTTCGCGGAGGTGACGGCCAGCGCCTTCAGCGTCCCGGCCTCCAGATGCGGCTTGAGGCCGAGTGGGTGGTAGAACATCGCGTCCACCCGCCCGGCCAGCAGATCGGTGATCGCCTGGCTGGCGTTGCGATAGGGGATGTGCTGCGTCTCCAGCCCGGCGCGCAGGTTCAGCAGCGCCTGGGACAGGTGCCCGGTGGTGCCGTTGCCGGCCGAGGCGAAGGACAGCGGCTTCGCCTTCGCCAGCGCCACCAGCTCCGCCACCGTCCCGACGCCGAGGGAGGAGGGAACGCCCAGCACGGTCGGCGTGGTGACGAAGGGCACAATGGGGGTGAAGTCCTTCACCGCATCGAAGCCCAGATCGGGGAACAGGCTGGTATTGATGCCATGCGTGCCATTGGTGCCGAGCAGCAGCGTGTAGCCGTCGCCCGGCGCATGCGCGACGGCCTGCGCCCCGACATTACCGCCGGCGCCGGCGCGGTTCTCCACCACCACCGGCTGCCCGGCCTCCTTCGCCAGGGCATCGGCCAGGATGCGGCCGAGCGCGTCGGTGGTGGTGCCGGCGCCGAAGGGCACGACGAGGCGGATCGGGCGGTCCGGCCAGGTGCCCTGCGCGAAGGCCCGGCGGGCCAGCAGCAGCGCGGCGGCGAAGCTGCCCAGCAGGGCGCGGCGTGTGGCGAAGATCATGCGGAGGCTCCCGCGCGATGGGTGACGTAATCCGCGATCGGCCCGGTGGCCACGCCGCGGCGCAAGGGGATGCAGGCCTCGGGGAAATCCTGCGTGAAGCGGACGCCCTGGTCGGCGAGGCGGCCCAGGAAGCGGTCGAGATGGCGCATGGCGCCGTTCGGCAGGTCGTGCAGGACCAGCGCCACCGGCTCCGGCCCCCGGCACAGCGCCAGCGCCCGGTCCACCCACCCCTCCGGGTCGCGGAAATCGCCCGGCACGGCATTCCAGAGTACGCAGGTGAAGCGGCCATGCGTCAGGAGGTCGAGCGCTGCGCGGCTCAGTAGGTGCGGGCCAAGGGCGCCGCCGCCGCCCTGCGGGCGGAACAGCCGGTCGGGATGGGAGAGAGCGCCGATCAGCGCCTGGGTCCGGGTGATCTCCGCCGCGGCGGCTTCGTCGGGCGCATCGCCCAGGGGGCCGCCATGGCTCCAGGTGTGATTACCGATCCAGTGCCCCTCGGCATGGGCCCGCTCGGCCAGGGCGCGATGCGCCGCCAGCTTGCGGCCGATGACGAAGAAGGTGGCGCGGAGGCCGCGCGCCCGCAGGACGTCCAGCACGCCCGGTGTCACCTCCGGCTCGGGGCCGTTGTCGAAGGAGAGGGTGACCCGGGGCGCTTCGGTCATGGCCGGCCGGGCTCCCGTGCCGGAGGAGCGCGGCGCACGGCGCGAGGCAGCCTGTCTTCCGCCGCCGCGCCGCGCATCGCCTCAGGCCTCGTCCTGCACCGGGTTGGACAGGATGCCGATGCCCTCGATCTCGATCTCCACCGTGTCGCCGGCCTTCATGAAGACCGGCGGCTTGCGCGCATAGCCGACGCCGCTCGGCGTCCCGGTGGCGATCACGTCGCCCGGCTCCAGCGTCATCACCTCGGAGAGGATCGCCAGGATGCGCGGCACGGAGAAGATCATGTCGGATGTATGGCTGTCCTGCATCACCTGCCCGTTCAGGCGGGAGGTGATACGCAGCGCGTTCGGGCCCTGCGGCAGCTCGTCCGGCGTGACGATCTCGGGACCGAGGCCGCCCGTGCGGTCGAAGTTCTTGCCCATGGTCCATTGCGCCGACTTGCGCTGGTAGTCCCGGATCGAGCCCTCGTTCATGCAGGTATAGCCGGCGACGCAGGCGAGGGCATTCGCCTCGGTCAGGTGCCGCGCCCGCTGGCCGATCACCACCGCCAGCTCGGCTTCGTAGTCGAACTTGTCGGAGACCTTCGGGCGGATCAGCGCCTGGCCATGTGCCGCGAGCGCAGTAGGACCGCGGAAGAAGACCGCCGGGTATTCGGGGATCGGGTTGTTCCCCTCCTTGGCATGCAGTGCGTAGTTCAGGCCGATGCAGATGACCTTGCCGGGGCGGGGCACCACGGGAAGCAGCGTCAGGCCTTTCAGCGGCCGGCGCGGGGCGGCTTCGAGCTTCGCCGCCAGGGCGGGCGCGGCTTCGGGAAGGCCAAGCGCGGCCAGCGCCTGGACAGGGTCCTGCGGCAGGCCCGGCACCACATCCGCCAGGGCCACGACATCTTCGCCCAGACGGGCACCGAGGGCCGCCCGGCCCTCCTGCTGGAATGCAATCAGGCGCACGCCGCTTCCTCCCAAATCCTTGCTGTGAGGTTTTATCGAAATTCTGGGCCGGTCAAGCCAGATTTCCGCAAAGTCTTGCGACCTCCCGGGAGGAGGGTGATGATGGTGCGAGCATGTCTCAGACGGCCTCCCTTTCCGACGCGCGCGACCTGACCCTCGCCACCGCCGTGCACCGGCGGCTGCGGGAGGACATCCTCTCCGGCCGCCTGCCGCCCGGGAAGAAGCTGAAGCTGCGCGATCTCGCCGAGAGCTATGGCGCCGGCGCCTCGCCGATGCGGGAGGCGCTCTCGAAACTGGCCGCCGAGGGGCTGGCGGAGCAGCTGGAGCATCGTGGCTTCCGTGTCGCGGCGGCGGCACCGGGCCAACTCGCCGGCCTGATCCGAAGCCGCGTGCTGGCCGAATGCGCGGCCCTGCGGGAATCCATCCAGCACGGCGATGCCGCCTGGGAGGAGGCGCTGGTGCTGGCGGAACACCGGCTCAATCGGGTTGCCCGCTCACTTGACTCGTATCGCTTCGTGGCCAATCCGGAATGGGAGGCCTGCCATCTGCGCTTCCATCAGGCCTTGCTGGCGGCCTGCGACGCGCCGCCGCTGCTGGCCTTCTGCGACCGGCTGCGGGAGGAGGCGCGGCGCTACCGGGCGCTGTCCAACACCTTGGCCTATCCGGGCCGCGACGTGGCGGCGGAGCATGCCGCCATTGCCCGCGCCGCGCTGGACCGCGACGCCGAGCGGGCCACGGCCCTGCTGGCCCAGCACTACGAGCGGACTGGGGCCTTCGTGGGTGCCGACCTTGGCCGTGCCGCAGGCTAACGGCGGCATGCTTCCCGCGCCGGAACCAGAGGGCGCCTTCTGTCGGTATCGATCCCTCGCCACCCGCCCCGGGCTGAACGGATGATCGCTTTTCGCCCCGCCCCGGCCAGCCTGCCGGCCGGCCAGCGCGTCTACGCGGTGGGCGACATCCATGGCTGCGCCGCCCGGCTGTCCCTGCTGCACGCGCAGATCGCAGCGGACCTCGCCGCCCGCCCGGTCGCCGCGCCGACACTGCTGCATCTCGGCGACTATGTGGACAAGGGCGAGGACAGCGCCGGCGTGCTGGCCTATCTGGCCGGCCCCTTGCCGTTGCCCTTGCCGGGCCACCCGGTGGCGCGGGTGGACCTCGCCGGCAACCACGAGGTCGCGATGCTGGCGGCGCTGGACGGCGCCCCGGGGGATGTCGCGGACTGGCTCTGGTGCGGCGGCCGCGCCACGCTGGACAGCTATGGCCTCTCGCCCGAGGCCACGCCGGCGGAATGGCGCGCGGCCATCCCGCCGGCGCATCTCGCCTGGATGCGCGGCCTCACTGCCTGGTACCGGGCGGGCGGTTATCTCTTCGTGCATGCAGGCATCCGCCCCGGCCTTCCGCTGGAGGCGCAGGCGCCGGAGGATCTGGTGCGCATCCGCCAGCCCTTCCTCTCTAGCGAGGCCAGCCATGGCATGGTGGTGGTGCATGGCCATACCGCGCGCTCCGAGCCGGAGATCCGCCACAACCGAATCAACCTGGACACCGCCGCTTGGTCCGGCGGGCCGCTGACCTGCGCGGTGCTGGAGGCGGACCGCATCGGCTTCCTGCAGGCCTGAGCGGGCGCACTTGTTGCGAATTCGAATCCGCTTCTAACCTCACCGGGCGCCCAAGGCGGCCCGTGCCGGCCTTCGGCGCCATGAACGCAGGAGGAAACCATGCTGAGGACCAGCCTCGCGATACTGCTGGCCGTCTGCGCCTGCCTCGGCAGTGCGCGCGCCGAAACCTTCGTCTATGTCTCCAACGCGGAGGATGCGGATATCTCGATCTACCGCATGGATGCGGAAAGCGGCGCCCTGCAGCCGGCCGGCCGCGCCGCGGCGGGCAAGGTGGTGATGCCGATGGCCGTCAGCCCCGACCATCGGCGCCTCTATGCCGCGATCCGCTCCACGCCCTTCTCCGTGGCGACCTATGCCATCAATCCCTCGGATGGCCAGCTTACCCGGCTTTCCACCGTGCCGCTGCCGGACAGCATGCCCTATATCTCGGTGGACCGCACCGGCCGCTTCCTCTTCGGCGCCTCCTATGGCGGAGACCTCGTCAGCGTGAACCCGATCGGGCCGGATGGCTTCGTGCAGGGCGAGCCGGTGCAGGTGGTTCGCACCGGGCGGCAGGCCCATGCCATCCTGGCAGACCCTTCCAACCGCTATGTCTTTGCCAGCAATCTCGGCAATGACCAGATCCTGCAGTTCCTCTTCGACGAGCGCAGCGGCCAGCTGACGCCGAACCGGCCGGCCGCCGTCATGGCGCCGACCAATGCTGGGCCGCGGCACTTCGTCTTCGCGCCGAACAACCGCTTCGTCTTCGCGATCAATGAGCTGGCCGGGACGGTGACCTCCTATGCTTTCGACCCCGGTTCCGGCCTGCTGGCGCAGCAAGGTTCGGTCTCCGCGGTGCCGCCGGACGCCAACCTGAAGCCCGGCTCCGCGCGGGCGCCGGTGTCGGCCAGCGGACCGGTGCCGCCGGAGGATGACAGCCAGAAGATCTGGGCCGCCGACATCCACATCACACCCAATGGCCGCTTTCTCTATGCCTCCGAACGCACCAGCAGCACGTTGGCCGCTTTCGCGGTGGAGGGACTCACCGGCAAGCTGACCTATCTGGGCAGCACACCCACTGAGACGCAACCGCGCGGCTTCCAGGTCGACCCCTATGGGCGCTTCCTGATCGCCTCGGGCGAGAAGTCGGACCAGATTTCGGTCTATGCCATCGATCCGGAGAAGGGGACGCTGCGGCTGCTGCAGCGCTACCCCGCCGGGCGCGGGGCGAACTGGGTCAGCATCGTCGAGACGCGCTGAAAGAAAGGTCGGGGGAAGGAATTCCCCCGAACCCCCATCTCCTTTTTGTCAGTTTGGCGTTGCGCTGACAGCCAGCGCGGGAAACTCGAAGAAAAAAGAAGGGGGCCTGGGGGAATTCATTCCCCCAGACTTTTCACGGTCAGTCGTCGTCGCTGCGCCGCGCCAGGACCTCGCGCTTGCCGACATGGTTGGCCGGGCCGACGACGCCCTCCTTTTCCATCTGCTCGATCAGCTTGGCGGCGCGGTTGTAGCCGATCGAGAGGTGGCGCTGGATGAAGGAGGTGGAGGCCTTGCCCTCCCGCGTCACCAGCGCCACGGCCTGGTCGAACAGGCCCTTCTCGCCATCCGAGGCGCCGGCGATGCCGGAGAGGCCGGAGTCGCCCTCCTCCTCCTCGCTTTCCGTGACTTCCTCGATATAGGCCGGCTCGCCCTGCTCGCGCAGCCACTCGACGACGCGCTCCACCTCGGCATCCGAGACGAAGGGGCCGTGCACGCGGCTGACGCGGCCGCCGCCGGCCATGTGCAGCATGTCGCCCTGGCCGAGCAGTTGCTCGGCACCCATCTCGCCCAGGATGGTGCGGCTGTCGATCTTGCTCGTCACCTGGAAGGAGATGCGGGTCGGGAAGTTGGCCTTGATGGTGCCGGTGATGACATCCACCGAAGGCCGCTGCGTGGCCATGATGACGTGGATGCCGGCAGCGCGCGCCATCTGCGCCAGACGCTGCACGGCAGCCTCGATCTCCTTGCCGGCGACGATCATCAGGTCGGCCATCTCGTCGATGACGACGACGATCAGCGGCAGCGGCGCGAGGGCCAGCGGTTGCTCCTCGAAGACCGGCTTGCCGGTATCGGGGTCGAAGCCGGTCTGCACGCGGCGGGTGAGCACCTCGCCGCGGGCCAGGGCGGCCTGCACCTTCTCGTTGTAGCCGCCGATGTTGCGGACGCCGAGCTGCGACATGGCGCGGTAGCGACGCTCCATCTCGCGCACGGTCCATTTCAGCGCGCCGATCGCCTTGGGCGGCTCGGTGACGACGGGTGCCAGCAGATGCGGGATGCGGTCATAGACCGAGAGCTCCAGCATCTTCGGGTCGATCATGATGAAGCGGCACTCGTCCGGGCTGAACCGGTAGAGCAGCGACAGGATCATGGTGTTGATGCCGACCGACTTGCCCGAGCCGGTGGTGCCGGCGATCAGCAGGTGGGGCATGCGGGCGAGATCGGCGATCACCGGCGCGCCGCCAATGTCCTTGCCGAGTGCCAGCGGCAGCTTGCCGGTCTGCCGCGCCCATTCCTCGGCCACCAGCATCTCGCTGAAATAGACCATCTCGCGCTTGGTGTTGGGCAGCTCGATGCCGATCACGTTGCGGCCCGGCACGGTGGCGATGCGCACCGCCATGACGCTCATGCTGCGGGCGATGTCGTCGGCGAGGCCGATGACGCGCGCCGACTTGGTGCCGGGCGCCGGCTCCAGCTCGTAGAGCGTCACCACCGGGCCGGGACGGACCTCGACGATGCGACCGCGCACGCCGTAGTCCTCCAGCACCGATTCGAGCTGGCGGGCATTGTTCTGCAGCACCTCCTCCGAGGGGCCGGCGGCACGGCGCGCAGGCGGCGGCGTCAGCAGGTCGAGCGGCGGGAGCTGGAAGGGGCCATGCGGCTGCGGCTCGGGCTCCGCCTTGGCGCGGCGCGGCACCAGCCGGTCCATCATGCGCGTCCCGGCGGAGGGTGCGGCCGTTGCGGGAGGCACGACGCGCGGTGCGGGCGGCTCCGGCAGCAGATCGTCCTCCGCCTCCTCGTCCTCCAGCGCGTCGGGTCGCGGCATGGCGGCCGCTGAGGGCTCGGCCAGGGAGCGGCGCGTGGATGCACCCGCGGTGCGGCCGGGCGGCGGCACCACCGGCGCCTGCCGGGCGGAGCGCAGCGGGGAGGGCGCTTCGCCGGCGGCGGCATCGGCCGCCCGCAGCATGGCGGCAAGCTGTGGGGAGGGTGCCTCCGTCCGGCGGGTGAAGAGGCCGCTCATGGTGCCGCCTACGGCACGGAAGGGGGCGGCCAGCCGGGTGCCCAAGCTCGGTTCGTCCTCCTCCGGCTCCTCGGCTTCCCAGCGGGGAGCGTATTGCGGCGGCGCGGCCTGTGGGCTGCTCATGCTGCGCCGCACCAGCCGGGCCGTTACGCCCATGCCGCCGCGTGCGGCATGGCTGGCGGCGCGGCCGGCCTGTCGCCAGGCGAGCAGCGGGATGCCGAGCGCAGCGAAGGAGAGCGAGCCCGCCAGCGCCAGGACCCCGACCTGCCCGACGATGCTGCCGAAGGGGCCGAACAGCGTCGCGGCGAGGCCGGCGGTGCGCTCGGCCAGCAGGGCGCCGGCGGCGCCGCCCGGACCGGGCAGGGCGGGCTGGCCGGCCGGCAGCGGCGCCAGGGCCAGGGCGGCGGCGAGCATCGGCAGTGCCGCCAGCACCGCCGCAATGCGCGCCGCGAAGGGCGCCAGCCCCTTGTGCGTGGCCAGCCGCCAGGCCCAGGCCAGCATGATGGCGACCGGAAACAGCCCGGCCCAGCCGAAGCCCTGCAGCAGCAGATCGGCAGTGATGGCGCCGGCCGGCCCAGCCAGGTTGGTGACAGCATGGTCGGTCGAGGTGTTCAGCGACGGGTCGGTCGGATTGTAGCTGGCCAGGGCGACCAGCAGCCCCAGCCCGCCCAGGCCGAGAGCCAGGCCGAGCAGTTCGGCCAGGCGCCGGCGCAGGGCAGCCCGCAATGCGGGGGAGGCGAAGCGACGCGTGCTCGAAGCCAGGCGACCCTCGGCGGAAGCAGGCGAAGACGGATTATGGCGGTCGGCAAGGGCGCGCGGCATGGGCCTCGGTCGTCTGTTGCTGAGCGAGGGCCTCAACCTAGCACGACAAAGCCTTGGTATAGAAGGAATAGCGAGGCGATGCGCCTTGGACGGCCGAAAAGGGCCCGGACGCGTCCCGCCCGCCTGCGACTCGCAGTGATCAGGCGGGCCCAAAGCCTCGCAAAAAGAAGATGGGGGTGCGGGGGAATTCCTTCCCCCGCACTTTTTCCTACTCCGCCGCCGCAGCAGCCTGACTGCGCTGGAGCTGGACCTTCTGCTTGCGCTGGCCGAGTTGCTGGTCGGCGATGACGCCGAGCAGGATGACGCCGCCCATGACCGCGAAGTTCAGCGAGGAGGGGATGCCCAGGATGTTCACCAGGTTCTGCAGGATCTGCAGCAGCACCGTGCCGAGCACGATGCCGAGGATGCTGCCCTCGCCCCCGCGCAGCGAGCAGCCCCCCAGCACCGCCGCGGCGATGGCGTAGAGCTCGTAGAAATTGCCGAAGGAGGAGGGTGAGACGGAGCTGGTGTAGAAGACCAGCAGCACGGTGGCGAGGCCGGCCAGTCCGCCGCCCAGGAGATAGGCGCCGGTGATCACCCCTTCGGCGTTGATGCCGGAATGCCGCGCTGCCTCCTCGTTGCGGCCGACGGCGTAGAGATAGCGGCCGAACACCGTGCGGTGCAGCACCACCCCCATGCAGACCGCCACCACCACCAGGAAGAGGAAGGGGTTGGGGATGCCGAAGCTGCGGCCGGAGGCCAGCCAGGTGATGGTGTCCAGGTCCCCGGCATAGCCGAAGCCCATGGTGGAGTCCTCGGTGTAGTAGCGGGCGATGCCGCGATAGATCAGCAGCCCGCAGAGGGTGACGACGAAGGGCTGCAGCCGCAGCCGCGTCACCAGCAGCCCGTGCAGCAGGCCGAGCGCGGTGCCGGCGCCGATGATGATCAGCACCGCCAGGGGCCAGGGCAGCTCGTAGTTCACCAGCAGGTCCACCAGGATCACGCCGAGCAGGGCGAACATCGAGCCCACGGAGAGGTCAATGCCGCCGGTGATGATGATCAGCCCCTGGCCGATGCTGAACACGCCGAAGAGGCCGATCAGGTTGGCCATGTTCAGCAGGTTGACACTGGAGAGGAAGAGCGGGTTCAGCGCCGCCGTGATGCCGCCGATGACGATCAGCAGCAAGGCGAGGCCCAGTTCCTTCTTGCTCATGCCGGAGCCGCCTCCACCCGGGCCGGCTCGCCCTGGCCGATGGCCAGGCGCAGCACGGCCTGTTCGCTGAAGCCGGCGCGCTCCAGCCCGCCGCTGATGCGGCCCTCATGCATGACCACGATCCGGTCGCTCACGCCGAGCACCTCCTCCATGTCGCTGGAGATCATCAGGATGGCGACGCCACTGTCGGCCAGGGCGCGCATCAGCCCGTAGATCTCACCCTTGGCGCCGATGTCGATGCCGCGCGTCGGCTCGTCGAAGAGGATCACCTTGGGCGCCATGCTCAGCCATTTGCCAAGCACCACCTTCTGCTGATTGCCGCCTGAGAGGGTATTGGCGCGGGTGGCGCTGGAGGGCGCCTTGATGCGCAGCCCGGCGCGTTGCAACTCGCTCGCCTTCCACTCGGCAGCGCGGCGCATCAGCCCCATCCGCGTGTAGTTCGGCGCGCTGGCTAGGGTGACGTTCTCGACGATGGGCATCTCCAGTACCAACCCGGCGCGCTTGCGGTCCTCCGGCACCAGATAGAGGCCCGCCGCCACGGCATCCTTCGGGCTGCGGATGGCGAGCGGGCGCCCGTTCAGCCGGATCTCGCCGGCCAGTGGCGGGTCGATGCCGAAGAGGGTGCGGGCCAGCGAGGTCCGCCCGGCGCCGACCAGCCCGGCCATGCCGAGGATCTCGCCCGGCCGGATATGCAGGTCCAGCGCCCGCCCGGGGAAGGCGGCGGTAATCAAGCCGGAGGCCTGCAGCCCGCCCTCGCCGGGTGGCCGGGCCGGCGGGGTGTAGAGCGCGCGCAGCTCCCGCCCGATCATCAGGCGGATCATCGCCGCGTGCTCGATCTCCTCCCGCCGCAACGCGCCGGCGAGGCGGCCATCGCGCAGGCAGACCACGCGGTCGGCGCAGTCCACGATCTCGCCCAGGCGATGGGTGATGTAGATGAGGCCGACTCCGGCGGCGCGCAGCTCCTTCACCAGGGTGAGCAGCCGCGCCGTCTCGGAAAGGGTAAGGGAGGAAGTCGGCTCGTCCAGGATGATGATGCGCGCCTCCGCCGCCAGGGCGCGGGCGATCTCGACGAGCTGACGCTGGGCGATGGAGAGCTCCGCCACCGGCGTGTCGGGCGTGAAGTCGGCGCCCAGTCGCGCCAGCAGGGGCTTCACCCGCTCGCGCGCGGCGCGTCGGTCCAGCAGGCGGAGCGGGCCCCCGCGCAGCGGCTCGCGGCCGAACAGGACATTGCCGGCGACATCCAGATTGTCGAAGAGGTTCAGCTCCTGGTGGACGAAGGCGATCCCCGCCCGCGTCGCCTCCGCCACGTCGAGCTGCGGGTAGTCCCTCCCGTCGATGCGGATCCGGCCCTCGCTGGGCGGCACGACACCGCCCAGGATCTTCATCAGCGTGGACTTGCCGGCGCCGTTCTCGCCGATCAGGCCGAGAACCTCGCCGCGGTTCAGGTGGAGGCTCACGCCGTCCAGCGCGCGGACACCGGGATAGGTCTTGCCGATCCCGGTCAGTTCCAGCAGCGGCTGCATCTCGCCCTACGCGCCGCGCAGCAGCTCGCGCATCTGCGCCTGGAACTCCTTCACATTGGAGCTGTCGATGATCCGCGTCGGGATGATGATCTGCTTGTTCTCGGGGATGAAGCTGCGATCTCCCTTCAGAACCTTGATCATGCCGACCATGCTCTGATAGCCGAACTCGAAGGGCTGCTGCACCACGGTGGAGAGAATGGTGCCGTCGGCCACGCCGCGCAGGGTCAGCGCATCTTCGTCGAAGCCGACGATCTTGACCTTGCTCTCGGCGCCGGCCGCCTTCACCGCCTGATAGATCTGTGGCGTGTTGTAGGCCCAGAGGCCGACCAGAAGGTTGATGTCGCTGTAGCGCGCCAGGGTGTCCTCGACGTTTCGCTTGGCGCGGGCGATGTCCGACTCATCGGTGCGGATATCGACGATCTGGATCTGGCTGCCATTCAGCGCCTCGCGGATGCCCTGTACGCGCTCACGCGCATTGTCGGCATCCATGGTTCCGACGAACAGCATGGCCTTGCCGCCATTCGGCAGGGCGCGCTTCATCTGCGCGCCGGCCTCGCGCCCGGCGGCGACGTTGTCCGTGCCGATATAGACGACGCGGTTGCTTTTCGGCGCGTCGCTGTCGGTGGTGAAAAGCACGCACTGTTCGGCGGCGCGGTTCAGCATGTCCGTCGAGTTGCCCGGGTTGATCGCCGAGATGGCGATGCCGGCCACCTTGCGCGCCAGCAGCGCATCCACGATCCGCCGCTGCTCGGCCGCACTGGCCTGGCCGGGGACGATCATTTCCATGTTGTAATCGGGATGCTCGCGGTTCGCCTTCTCGATGCCGCGTCGGGCGATGGTCCAGAAATCCGCCGAGACATTCACGACAAAGGCGAGGGTGGGCTTTTCCTGCGCAGCGAGGCCGCGCGGCAGCGTGGCAAGTGCGAGCGCCGCCGGGGCGGCCAGCAATGAACGCCGGTTCATGATCTCTCCTGTCGCTCCCTTGCGGGTCTCTAACGGACCCTCAGCCGAATTCCAGGCTGTCGGCGGGGAGGCTAGCAGAGCCATGGCGCGGCGGGGCAGGCGCCGCCTGTCCCTGCACGAAGCTGTGATCGGACGGTGGGTTCAGGTCCAGCCGCCGTCCACGACGAATTCCTGCGCCGAGCACATGGCCGAGGCGGCGGAGGCGAGAAACAGCGCCATGTCGGCGATATGCTCCGGCATCACGCGGCCGGCGAGGCACTGGCCGGCATCGATCTCGCGTTCCGCCTCCGGCGTCACCCAGAGCTTCAGTTGCCGCTCGGTCATCACCCAGCCCGGCACCAACGTGTTCACCCGGATGTTCTGCTTGCCGAAGTCGCGCGCCAGGCCGCGCGTCAGGCCCTGCATGGAAGCCTTGGCCATGGTGTAGGCGGGCATGCCGCCCTGGCGCAGCTTCCAGCTCACCGAGCCGAAATTGACGATCGAGCCGCCGCCGGCACGCTGCATCTGCGGCAGCACCGCCTGGGCGGCGAAAAAGACATGGCGCTGGTTCACCGCGACACGGTCGTCAAAATACTCCACCGTCACGCGGTCCACCGCGTGGCGCTCGTCATGCGCGGCGTTGTTGAGCAGAACGGTGATGTCGCCATGCGCCTTCTGCGCCGCCGCCACCGAGTCGCGCAGCGCGGCGATGTCGCGCAGGTCGCAATGCAGGAAGAGCGGCGTGTGCTTCACGCCCTCCGTCTTCACCGATTCCACCAGCGCCTCACTGTCCGCGTCGGCGATGTCCACGAAGGCGACCTTGCTGCCCTGGCGAGCGAAGGCGCGGGTGAGGGCGGCGCCGATGCCGCTGCCGCCGCCGGTGATGAACACGCTGCGTCCGTCCAGATCGGGGTAGATCGCTGTCTGCTGCATGGATGTCCCTCCGTGTTGCTGGGGCCGCCGCGTCCGGCGCCGGGGTTACGGTGGGCCGCTTTGTGGCCGGCCGCAATGCGGCGGCCGCCCCCGCAGCCGTTCAAGCCGGAGCGAGCTGATGCCTGGCCAAGAGAGGCGGCATGGCAGCCTCGGTGCTTGTTTCCAGCAGGGGGACGCCGCAGGCCGCGAGATAGCGGGCGATCGCATCCGCCTCGGCGGCGGGGCGGGTCGTGTCCTCCGCGCTGCCGGCGGGAATGAATATGATGGTCTCGTAACGGGCGCGGGTCAGCAGCACGCGGTAGGTGTTGCGGATATGCCGGCGCGTCTCGGCCTGACTGACGGTGTTCCAGCGGCTGCCGGCGAAGCGCCGCGCCTGCCAGCGCCCGCCCTGGCGCACGAAGTCACCGCCCCAGGCCAGGCCGACGAGATCCAGCTCCAGCCCCTGGCAGGAATATTCGGTGGCGCAGACTTCCAGCGCATCGGAGGCACGGATATCGGGCCAGCGGCGGAGGAACCAGTTCACCACCTCCTCGTCGGCGCCGTGCAGCTGCGCGCCCAATCCCTCGGCCCGCAGCCGCTTTGCCTTGGCCGAGCAGAGCAGACCGGCCCGCCGCAGGCCCCGCGCCCCGCTGCGCAGCGCCGCGCGCAGGGTCGGCAGGTCGCGTGTCAGGTGGAAGGGTAGGCCGCCCTCGGCGGCGATGGCGGCGGCCTCCTCCGGCCGGTCGTTCAATACAGCGTCCACCCATTGCGCCGCGCGCTCATGATGCACCGAGCGGATTGGAATCGTGAGGTCGAGGTCGGGACCGAGCGTCAGCCAGTCCGGCTGCCCCTCCGCCAGGCGCTGCGCCGGCTCGGTGGCGCCGAGGGCCCGCGGTGCCGCGACGGCGCGCCATCGCCCGCTGCTGGCTTCGATAACGCGGCCCCATTCGGCAAGCCCCGCCTCGCCGGTGTTGATCTCCTGCCCGTTGCCGATCAACGCCACGATGACGGACCAGCCCTCGGTGCGCGCCATGATCTCCAGCATGTGGGCCGGCTCCGAATCCGTCAGGATGGAGCGCCGGCGCTGGGTGTCGCGCCCGGCCTGCGCGGCATCCCAGGCGCGCTGCGCCTCGTCGAAGACGACGACATGCTCATGCGGCGCTTGATCGGCGGCGCGGATATAGTGCTCCAGAAAGCGGTGCACGTTCTGCAGCAGGGTACGGGCCTCGCGCCGCGGCTGACGGCGGGCGCGGCCCTGGCGCGCGGCGGCATCCCGCTCCAGCGCGCCGCGCAGCACCGCGACCAGCGGCGCATTGCCGGTCAGGAAGGCGGCGCCCGCTTCGGCCGCGGTGCCGAAGACGAGATTCAGCCCGCACAGCGTCTTGCCCGCGCCGGGAATGCCGGTGACGAACACGACCACCCGCTGCCCCGCCTCCCGCGCCTGCGCGATGGCATGGCGGATGGCGGCGGTGGTGCGGCCCAGATTGGCGACGTCGGCCCGCGCGGTGGCGATCTCCTCCACCCCGTGCCGGTCGAACAGGCGCTGCGCCGCCTCGATGATGGTGGGCACCGGCCGGTAGGAGGCACCCAACCATGCGGCCGCGTCGAGTGGCCGGGCGGGGGCGGGGATGGCGGCCTGAACCTCTGTCAGCAGGCCCGGGAGGCCCGTGGCGTTGCTGCGCAGCACGGGCGTCACGCCATGCCAGAGCAGCGGAAGCGGCTCGCGGCAAGTGGGCGCCCCGCTGGCCACCAGGATTGGTACCACCGGGTGCGCCCGGCTGCCGGCATGGAAGTCGAACAGGTCCAGCGCGTAGTCCTCGGCCTGGGCGGCATCCTGCGGCAGCCAGGCGGTGGCGTTGTGCTTGAACTCGATGACGAGGATGGCGCGGTCGGTCAGCAGCACGGCATCGATGCGCTTTTCCAGCCGCAGTAGGTCGAACTCCAGCAGTACCGTCCAGGATGCGCCACCCGCCCGCTGCAGTGCCTCCTGCAGAAGACGGATCAGGGCCAGCCAGGACTCGAGCTGTGCCGGCTGCACCTCGCGCAGTTGCCGCGCCTGGGCGGCCGCCAGCCGCGCGGCCCAGTCCGCCGCTTCCGCCCGCAGCAGCGCGGCACCAGAGGTAGAGACCCAGCTTCGCATGCGGGACAATCTTATGAGTTGAAAAGGGTCGGGGGAAGGAATTCCCCCGAACCCCCATTTTTTTCCTGTCAGTTTGGCGCTGTGCGGGCGGCTAGCGCGGGTCTGGGGGAATTCATTCCGCCAGCTTTTCCTTCCGCCTCGGCCATGTCGCCAGCCCGATGCTGGCCAGCATCAGCGCGAAGCCCACTCCATGCATCGGCTGGAACTGCTCGCCGAGCAGAGTGACCGCGACGACGGAGGAGGCAGCAGGCAACAGTGCGGTGAACACGCCTGCCACTCCCGCCGGCGCGCGCTTCAGCCCTGCATACCAGAGCAGCAGACAGAGCACCGAGGCCGTCAGGCTGTGAAACACCAGCAGGCCCGTCACATCGGGTGCGGCCAGCGCCTTTGCCGCAGTCAGCACGGGCAGGCAGAAGGGCAGCAGCATCGCGGTGCTGAAGGCCTGCATCCAGAAGCTGGCGGTGATCACCGGCACCCGCCCGGCGATGCGCTTGGCCAGCAGGACATAGGAGGCCTCGCCGCAGACGGCGAGAAAGACCAGCGCATTACCGAGCAGGCTGCCCTCGCCCTCCGTGCTGCCGGCAAGCTGCGCCAGGGTGATCGAGGCCATGCCGAAGGCGGCCAGCGCCGCCGCCATCCACTGCCGCGGCGGCAGTCGCTCGCGCAGCCAGAGCGCCGAGCCAAGGGCGATCACCGCCGGCAGGGTGGCGAGCACCAGCCCCGCCTCCAAGGCGGTGGTGTGGCGCAGGCCGGAAAGCAGGGCGGCATTGTAGAGCAGCGTGCCGAGCGCCGCCTGCGCCGCCAGGTTGCGCAGCGCCTGGGCGGAAGGGCGCACCCGGCCTTCCATCGACCGCGCCAGCGGCCAGAGCACCAGGCAAGCCAGCAGGCAGCGCAGCCCGGCAACCATGGCGATCGGCAGGGCCGCCGCCAGCAACTTCGCCACCGCCACATTGACCCCGACAAGGGCCATCGCGGCCCCCAGTTGCGCATAGGCGGTGAACATCCGACTCCAGGCCGCATCCAATTCCGGCCCGCAAACTCGCAGGGGCAGGGCGCCGGGCCAAGAGGGGTGAGGTCAGGACGAGAAAGGCCGGGGGAAGGAATTCCCCCGGACCCCCATCTTCTTTCTGTCAGTGTGTGGGCGGGCCAGCCCTAGCTCTGCATCCGGTCGTCGTGGAAAGCGGTGCTCGGTGTCGGAATGTCCCCGACCTGCGGCGGAGCCTTCAGCCCGTGCTGCGCCGGCGGAATGGCCGGCTCCATGGCCCAGGAATGGCCGTGCACCAGGCCATCATCGAAATCGCGTTCGTCGGTCATGATCGTGAGTCCCTTCCCTGCGTGATTACTGTGCCGGCACCGGTGTGGTGGCAGGCTTGCTGTCGTGGAACTGTGCCGTCTCGGTGCTGTGCGCCATGGCGGTGGTGCTGGCGGTGCCGCCCGAGGCGGCGGTGGCGACGGCATCGAAATAGCCGACGCCCACCTCGCGCTGATGGCGCGTGGCGGTGTAGCCCTGGGCCTCGGCGGCGAACTCGGCCTGCTGCAGCTCGGAATAGGCCGCCATGCCGCGCTCCTTGTAGCCGCGCGCCAGGGTGAACATGCCGTAGTTCAGGCTGTGGAAGCCGGCCAGCGTGATGAACTGGAACTTGTAGCCCATCGCGCCGAGCTCGCGCTGGAAGCGCGCCGCTGCCTCCTCGCCCATTTTCCGCTTCCAATTGAAGCTGGGCGAGCAGTTGTAGGCCAGCAGCTTGCCCGGGAACTCCCGGTGGATGGCCTCCGCGAAGGCACGCGCGTCACCGAGGTCGGGGTCTGAAGTCTCCCACCACAGCAGGTCGGCATAGGGCGCATAAGCCAGGCTGCGCGCGATGGCGTAATCCTTGCCGGCACCCGGCCTGATGCGGAAGAAGCCCTCGGCCGTCCGCTCGCCGGAGATGAAGGGGCGGTCGCGCTCATCCACATCGGCGGTCAGAAGCTGTGCGCTTTCCGCATCGGTGCGGCAGAGCAGGACCGTCGGCACACCCTCGACATCGGCCGCGAGGCGGGCCGCGTTCAGCGTGCGGATGTGGTGGCTGATCGGCACCAGCACCTTGCCGCCGAGATGACCACACTTCTTCTCACTGGCGAGCTGGTCCTCGAAATGCACGCCCGCCGCGCCGGCCTCGATCATCGCCCGCATCAGCTCGTAGGCATTCAGCGCACCGCCGAAGCCAGCCTCGGCATCGGCGATGATTGGCGCCATCCAGTGGGTGTCGTCGCCCCCAGTCTTCCCATCCTGGCGCTCCAGGGTGGCGATCTGGTCGGCGCGGCGCAGCGCGGCGTTGATGCGCTTCACCACCCTGGGGACGGAGTCCACGGGGTAGAGCGACTGGTCCGGGTACATCTCCCCGGCCGAATTGGCGTCCGCCGCCACCTGCCAGCCGGAGAGATAGATCGCCTTGAGCCCGGCTTTCACCTGTTGCAGCGCCTGGTTGCCGGTCAGCGCGCCGAGCGTGTTCACATAGGGCTCGCTGTGCAGCAACTGCCAGAGCCGCCGCGCACCCATCTCCGCGAGCGTGTGCTTCACCCGGAAGGAGCCGGCCAGCCGTTCAACATCGGCGGGCGTATAGTCGCGGCGGATGCCGGCGAAACGGTCGGCCGGGGCGCCGGCGGAGGAGCCGCCATCGGGAGCACGGCAGGGGATGGGGCGCATGGTCGTCTCCTGGTGTTCATTGGGGCCATCGGCCATGCGTCAATAATTCACATTGCGGGCGCGAAGTTCACCCTCCATCCTAGCAGAAGCGCCGCAACAGCGTCGTCATCTTCACTGTGAAGGGCGTAAATCTGTAAAGGGTGTAAAGAATGGCCCGCCCCCTGATCGGCCGCACGATCCGCCGCCTGCGGCAGGAGCAGAAGCTGACCCAGCAGGCGCTCGCTGCCCGGCTCGGCATTTCCGCCAGCTATCTGAACCTGATCGAGCATGACCAGCGCAGCGTCACCGCCGCGCTGCTGATCAAGCTGGGCCAGATCCTGCAGGTGGATCTCGCCATTCTCTCCGGCACGCAGGAGCGCCAGCTCGAGACCAGCCTGCGGGAGATCCTGGCCGATCCGCTGCTCGGCCTGGAGGAAACGCCGGAGGAGGAGGTGCGCGCCCTGGCCGGCAGCGCACCCAATGCGGCCCGGGCCATGCTGGCGCTCTACCGCGCGCTCCGTGTCGCGCGGGAGGATGCCAGCGGCATCGCCCTGCCCAGCGGCCGCCGCATGATCCTGCCCACCGAGGAGGCGCGCGACTTCTTCCAGGACCGCGCCAATGTCTTTCCCGCGCTGGAGCAGGTGGCCGAAACCATCGGTGCCGAGCTGGCCGTCGCGCCGGCCGAGCTGAACCACGCCATCGCCGAGCGCCTGCGCCGTCGCCACGACATCCGCGTGCGGGTCGGCCCGCTGGACGGCAGCTTGCGGCGCTACGACCCTTCCAGCCGCGTGCTGGAGCTTTCCGAGGCCTTGCCGCGCGAGAGCCGCGGCTTCCAGATGGCCTTCCAGCTCATGCTGCTGGAGGCGCGGGAGGCGGTGGATGCGCTGCTCGACCCCGCCCCCAGCAGTGCCGAGGCTGCCTCGCTGATCCGCCTCGGCCTGCTGAACTACGCCGCCGCTGCCTTGCTCATGCCCTATGATGCCTTCCTCGCGGCGGCCCGCGCGGCGCGGCACGATCTCGATCTGCTCGCCGCGCGCTTCGGCGTCAGCTTCGAGCAGGTGGCGCATCGCCTTTCCACCCTGCAGCGCGAGGGCGCGCGCGGCGTGCCCTTTTTCTTCCTGCGCGTCGATCCCGCCGGCAACGTGGACAAGCGCTTCTCCGCCGCCGGCTTTCCCTTCGCGCGCTTCGGTGGCTCCTGCGCGCGCTGGATTCCGCACACCGCCTTTGCCACCCCTGGCATCATACGCGTGCAGGTCGCCGAATTGCCGGATGGCGCGACTTTCCTCTGCTTCGCCCGCACCGTCACCGGCCCGGCGATGCGCTGGGGCGAGCCGCCGCCCCTGCATGTCATCGCCATGGGTTGCGACATTGGTCGCGCCGCCGAGGTCGTCTATGGCGACGGGCTGGACCACCAGCAGGCGCGCATCGGTATCGGCCTCTCCTGCCGGCTCTGCGATCGCGCCGATTGCCGCAGCCGTGCCTTTCCGCCGCTGGAACACCGGCTCAACATCGATCCGCATGAGGAGAGCGCCGCACCCTGGCGGTTCAGCAAATGATGCGCTTGCGGGGGAAAAGGTCGGGGGAAAGAATTCCCCCGAACCCCTGTCTTTTTTGCCAGTTTCAGGTGCTCGCTGGCCGCTAGCGCGGGAAACTCGAAGAAAAAAGAAGGGGGTCTGGGGGAATTCATTCCCCCAGCCTTTCTGGGAAGGGTCCATGCGCATCCTGCTTCTGAACGGCAACACGGACGCCCGCATGACCGAGCGCATGCTCCGGCTGGCGCAGGAGACTTTGCCGCGTCTCGGTCTCACGCATGTCGAGCTGCGCCCGGCGACGGCGCGCTTCGGTGCGCGCTATATCGCCAGCCGCACCGCCGCCGTCATCGCCGGCCATGCGGTGCTGGAGCTGGTCGCCGAGCAGGCCGGCGCGGTGGATGCTATCGCCCTCGCCTGCTTCGGCGATCCGGCGCTGGATGCGGCCCGCGAACTGGCCGGCATTCCGGTGGCGGGCATGGCCGATGCCAGTCTGCGCATCGCACTCGGCATGGCGCCCCGCGTCGCCCTGCTGACCGGCGGTGCCGCCTGGGTGCCGATGCTGGAGGAGTTCGCCCTGACGCGCGGCTATGCGCCGGAGCGGGTTCTGGTGCGCGCGGTCACGCCCACCGGCGACATGATCGCCAGAGACCCCGAACGCGCGCTCGATCTGCTGGCCGAGGCCGGGCAGTCGGCGGTGGTGGAGGGCGCGGAGGTGGTGGTACTGGGCGGCGCGGGGTTGGCTGGCCTGGCGCCGCGTCTCGCCCCGCGCCTGCCCGTGCCGGTGCTGGACAGCCTGGAATGCCTGCTGCGGAGCGTGGTGGCGCCTTTGCCGGTGCCGCCCGGTCCGGGGCGCACCCCGAGCACCGGCCTTGCGCCCGCCCTGGCCGCGCGACTGGCACCTTGACCCGACTGCCGGCGCCCGGCAGGGAAGCCGGCATGAGCGAGCAAGATCTGGCTTCCCCAGTACCTCCCTACCACGACCTGCTGGGCATCCGGCTGATCGAGTGGCGGGAGGGCTTTTCCCGCGTGGTCTGCGACACGGGCCCGCAGCACCTGAACCGCAGCGATATCGTGCATGGCGGCGTCATCCTGTCGCTGATCGACCAGGCGGCGGCCTTCGCCGGGCTGTGGTGCAGCGTGCCGGGCAATGTCCGCAAGGCCGTGACGATCGACCTCGACTGCCGCTTCACCGGCCAGGTCACGGGCGGGCAGATCGTCGCCGAGGGGAAGCTGGTCTCGCGCGGGCGCAACATCTTCTTCGCCCGCACGGAGGTGTTCGACGCCGCCGGCAAGCTGGTGGCCTTCGGCGCCTCCACCCATCGCTGGCGCGCGGGCAGCGAAACCGTCGAAGGCAGCCCGGCCGAGCGGTGAAGAAGGCCGGGGGAAGGAATTCCCCCGGGCCCCCATCTTCTTTCTATCAGTTTGGCGTCGCGCTTTCCGCCAGCGCGAGAAACGCGAAGAAAAAAAGAAGGGGGTTTGGGGGAATTCATTCCCCCAACTTTGCTTCCTCCATCCGCTGCCACCCACTGATCAGTCGCCGGTCTTCTCGCCCGAAGACAAAGAGGTTCCCGCCGCCTTCCCCCGGCTGGTCGGCGGCACGGCTGATCGGCCGCCCGGCCAGATGGCAGAGCAGCAGCGCCCCCACCGCGCCATGCGCCAGGATGACGGCGTCACCCTCGCTCCCCGCAAGCACCGCCTCCACCGCGCGGATGATGCGTGCCTGCGCGTCCACCGCGCGTTCCCAACCCCGGATGCTGCGCTCCGGATGGGCGAAGAAGGCATCGGCCATGGCCTCGAACTCCGCCTTGGGCAGGTAGCCGGTGGCGCTGCGGTCGTTTTCCCCGAGTTCGGGAACCACTCGCACCGGCAGGCCGAGATGTCCGGCCAGGATGCCGGCGGCGTCGCGCGCCTTGCGCTCGGTGCTGCTGGCGATGTGACGGATGCCGGCGGTCCAGGGCTGGTCCAGCAGCCGCCGCATGCGCGCGAAGCCCCTCTCCGACAGGGTCCAGTCCGGCACCGGCACCGCCGGGTCGATCGCCACCTCGGGGTGCGTGATGAAGAGAACGCGGCTCATGCGCGGGGCCTCTCGCGGACGGTGAGCAGGATAGCGGCGCCAAGGGCAAGAAAGGCCAGCACCGTCGCCATGCCGGCGCGCTGGCTGCCGGTCACGCTGGTGACGGCCGCCAGCACGGCGGGGCCAAGGAAGCCCGTCACGCGGCCCGAAAGGGCGAAGAGCCCAAAATGCGCCGCCACCTCGCCCGGCGGCGCCAGATGCGCCATGTAGCTGCGCGAGGCTGACTGTGCCGGGCCGATGAACAGGCCGAGCGCCAGCGCTAGCGCCCAGAACAGCGCTTGGTCGCTCACCAGCACCACGGCTCCGCCCAGCAGGATCAGCGCCAACAGCGCGACCAGCACCGTGGGCCGCGCGCCGAGCCGGTCCTCCAGCAAGCCGAAGCCGGCCGCGCCGAGCCCGGCGGTGACGTTGAGAGCGATGCCGAAGAGCAGGATCTCCTCGAAGCCCATGCCGAAGGTACCGGCGGCGTAGATGGCGCCGAAGGCGAAAAGCGTGTTCAGCCCGTCCGTGTAGAACAGCCGCGCCAGCAGGAACCGGCCGAGGGCGGGGTTGCGCGGGAGGCCTCGCAGCAGGGCGCCGATCTCACCCAAGCCGTTGCGGATCGCCGTGCTCCAGGCCGGCCGCGGCGGCGGCGGGTCGGGCAGGGCCAGTAGCACCGGCCAGCCAAAGAGCAGCATCCAGACCGCGACGAGAGGCGCCGTGGCGCGCACATGCTCGGCGCTGGCGCGGTCCAGCCCGAAGGGGGAGGGATCGGGCCGCACCAAAGCGAGCAGGCAGAGCACGAGGCAGGCCAAGCCACCGGCATAGCCGAGCCCCCAGGCAAGGCCGGAGATGCGCCCCAGCCGCTCCGGCGGCGCCACCTGCGGCAGCATCGAATTGTAGAACACCGTCCCCAACTCGAAGCCGATCGTCGCGATGCCGACGCAGGCCAGGGCCCAGACGGCATAGGACGGGTCCGGCCGGGCGAACCAGATCAGCGCCGTGGCGATGGCGGTCAGCACCGTGCAGAGCAGCAGCATGGTGCGCCGCCGGCCGCCCGCATCCGCCACCGCGCCGAGCACAGGGGAGAGCAGGGCGATGGCGATGCCGGCGAGAGTCTGCATCCAGCCCCAGAGGGCCTGGCCTTCAGCCGGGCTGGGAGCGATGCCCTGCGTGAAATAGGCGGCGATGACGAAGGTGGAGACGACCGTGGGAAAGGCGCTGTTGGCCCAGTCGTAGAGCGCCCAGGCCCCGGCCTTGCGCGACAGGCGATGCTTCATGGGCAGCAGAGTGCCCGGTGACGCTCGCGCTGGCGAGGCGGCAAAAAAGTTCGGGGGGGCCGGGGCACCGCCTCGGACAGCCCCCGACCCCCCCAGCTTCCTTCTATCAGCTTGGGCCGGCCGTCAGGCGACCCGCGCGATCTCTCGTACAGCCACCGCCACCCCGGCCAGATCCGGCCGCGCCGCGGCTTCCTGCGCCACGCGGATGGCGCCTTCAGCCTGGGGCAGGGCGCCGCGCAGGCAGGCGGTGGCAAGACGAGTCTGCAGTTCGGCGAGGTCGTCCAGCAGGGCGGCCTTGGCACGGGTGGCGAAGGGGCCGTTGACCGGCGCCTCCGCCGCCGCCTGCCGCAGTCCTGCCAGATGGAACCGCTCCCCGGCGTTGCGCCAGGCACCGGAGGCGCGGGCCGGCTCCACCTTGGCCTGCGCGGCCAGGCGCACGATGGCGGGGGCGGCTTCCAGCGCCGGCGCGGCGGCGACCAGCCGGGCCACCGTCTCCGGCAGCCCTTCGGCCGCGGGTGTCACGGCTTGGGTTTCCGCCGCCACCAGAGCACCGATGCCGGGCTGCAGGGCCGCCATGGCTGTTTCCAGACTCTGGCGTGCCTCCGGCATGGAGAGCAACTCCCGTGCGGTTGCCTCCATGAGGTGGCGGATCGTCAGCAGCGCGGCATGCCGGATGGAGGCCGGTGCCGCAGCAGTGTCGGCCGCATCGGCGGCCTCGCCCAGGCCCAGCAGGCGCTCGGCCAGGATGGCGGCGCGCGCCGCCTCCACCGGCTCGGCATCGGCGGCGAGGCGTGCGAGGCCGGCCGGGCCCAGGCGGTTGGCGATCTCATTGGCCAGGATGGTGGCCAGCAATTCGCGCCGCAGCCGGTGGCGGGCGATGAAGGGCGCGAAGTCGCGGCGGATGGCACTGGGGAAGTAGCCTTCCAGCAGCGGCATCAGTGCCGGGTCGTCCGGCAGGTCGCTGTGCTCGATGGCCTCGTTCAGCCAGAGCTTGGCGAAGGGCAGCAGCGCGGAAAGCTCCGGCCGGGTCAGCGCCGTGCCGGTAGCGATGCGGTTGGCCATCGCCTCGGCATCGGGCAGGCCGGCGACAGCGCGGTCCAGCAGGCCGGCATGCTCCAGCCGGACCATTAGCGCCGCCTGCGCCGGCAGCGCCTCCGCCCCCGCCTCGGCCTCCAGCGTGATGGCGAGGGATTGCTGGGCATTGTCGCGCAGCACCAGGGCGGCCACCTCATCCGTCATGGCGCGCAGCAGGTCGTCGCGCTGGCGCTCGGTCAGCGCGCCCTCGGCCATGGCATCGGCCAGCAGGATCTTGAGGTTCACCTCGTGGTCGGAGGTCGAGACACCGGCCGAATTGTCCAGCGCGTCGGTGTTCAGCCGCACACCCTGGCCCTCGGCGCCGAAGCGCGCCGCCTCGATCCGCCCGGCCTGGGTGACGCCGAGATTGGCGCCCTCGCCGATGACGCGGGCGCGCACCTCGCGGCCATCGATGCGGAGGGCGTCGTTGGCGCGGTCCCCCGCATCGGCCTGGCTCTCGGTGGAGGCTTTGATGTAGGTGCCGATGCCGCCGAAATAGAGCAGGTCCACCGGCGCGCGCAGGATGGCCTTCATCACCGTGTTCGGGTCGGGCTTCTCCTCGGCGATACCGAGCAGTGCGCGGGCCTGTGGCGAGAGCGGGATGAAGCGGGCGTTGCGCGGATAGACGCCGCCCCCCTCGCTGATCAGTCGCGCGTCGTAGTCGGCCCAGGAGGAGCGGGGCAGGGCGAAGAGCCGCGCCCGCTCGTCATAGGCCCGCGCCGGGTCCGGATCGGGGTCGATGAAGATGTGCCGGTGGTCGAAGGCGGCGAGCAGCCGCGTCTGCCGGGAGATCAGCAGGCCGTTGCCGAAGACGTCACCCGACATGTCACCGACGCCCACCATGGTGAAAGGCTCGGCCTGGATGTCGCGGCCCATTTCGGCGAAGTGCCTGGCGATCATCACCCATGCGCCCTTGGCGGTGATGCCCATGTCCTTGTGGTCGTAGCCCTGGCTGCCGCCGGAGGCGAAGGCGTCGTTCAGCCAGAAGCCGTATTCCTTGGCGAGACCGTTGGCGATGTCGCTGAAGGTGGCGGTGCCCTTGTCGGCGGCGGCGACGATGTAGGGATCGTCCCTGTCGCGGCGCACCACCTTGGGCGGCGGCAGCACCGCCTCGCCCTGCAGGTTGTCGGTGACATCCAGCATGCCGCGGATCAGCGTCTTGTAGGCGGCGATGCCGGTGGCCATGAAGGCCTCGCGGTCGCTGGCCGGGGGCACCTGGCCCTTCAGCACGAAGCCGCCCTTGGCGCCGGTCGGCACGATGACGACGTTCTTCAGTCGTTGCGCCTTCATCAGGCTGAGGATCTCGGTGCGGAAATCCTCGCGCCGGTCGGACCAGCGGATGCCGCCGCGCGCCACCGGGCCGGCGCGCAGGTGGCAGCCCTCCATATGCGGCGCGTGGACGAAGATCTCGCGCCAGGGGCGGGGCAGCGGCATCTCGCCCGCTGCAGCGCTGTCGAATTTCAGCGAGAGATAAGGCTTATCCTGGAAGAAATTGGTGCGCAGCAGGGCATCGAGCGCGACGCGCAGACGGGCCAGGATGCGGTCGGCATCGGCATCGCCGACCTGCTCCATCAGCACGGCCCATTCGGCCTCCAGGTCCGAAGCGCCGGGCGCGGTGTTGCCGGCGCGGACGGGATCGAAGCGGGCGTTGAACAGGTCCACCAGCAGCCGCGCCGCCTGCGGATAGGCGATCAGTGCCGCCTCGACCGAGTTTTGCGCGAAGGCGAAGCCGACCTGCTTCAGCCAGCGGAACAGGGCGCGCAGCAGCCAGGCCTCGCGCCAGGAGAGGCCGGCGCGGGGCACCAGGCGGTTAAAGCCGTCCACCTCCGCGCGGCCCTCCTGCAAGGCGGCCAGCGCCTCCAGCAGGGCGGGGAAGCGGCCCTCTTCCAGTGGGGTCCCGGATTCCAGGGTGAAGACGTGCAGCACCGCCTGGGTGGCGCCGCCGACCCGCAGATGGAAGGGCTGCTCCTCGATGGCGCGCAGGTCGAGACTCTCGAAGAGCGGCAGCGCATCGGCCAGCGGCAGTGGCCCGCCCGGATGCACCAGCCGCAGGCAGAGCGCCCGCGTCCCGGTGCCTGGCAGGCGCTCGATGCGTGCGGCGGGGCGCCCGGCCTCCAGCGCCGCCTCGGCGAGGTGTAGGTCGGCCACCGCGGTGGTCGGGGTGACGCTGTCCGCATAGGCCTCGGGGAAGGCATCGGCCCAGCGGGCGAGGGCGGTGGCGGCGCGCGCCTCGCCCAGCTCGGCCGTCAGTGCCTCGCCCAGCCGGTCGGTGAAGGAGCGCGCGGCCTGTGCCACCGCGGCCTCCAGCACCGCGTCCTCCACCCGGCCGACGGCGCCGGGGGTCGTGCCGATGATGTAGTGGATGCGCGCCAGCGGCGTGTCGCCGAGCGCGATGTGGAAGGCGGAGAGGCGGCCGTTGAAGGCGCGCGCCAGCATGACGCCGACCCGCTCGCGGAGCTGGGTGTCGAAGGTGTCGCGTGGCAGCCAGGCGATGGCGGAGACGAAGCGCTCGAAGGGGTCGCGCCGCAGATAGAGCGCCGGGCGGGGGCGGATGGAAAGGTCGAGTGCTCGCCGCGCCCCGTCCAGGATGGCGGCCTCCTCCGCCTGGAACAGCTCGTCGCGTGGCCAGGTATCGACAATATTGCGCAGCGCCCGGCCGTCATGGCTGTCCGGGTTCACCCCCGCCATGTCCAGGATGCGCTCCACCTTGTCCGCCAGCCAGGGAATCGAGCGTGGGTTGCGGTTGTAGGCCGAAGCGGCGAAGAGGCCGAGGAAGAGGCGCAGTCCAGTGATCTGCCCGTCTGGGCCGAAGATTCGGGTGGCCACCACATCGGCATGCTGCGGCCGGTGCACGCGGGCGCGCATATTGGCCTTGGCCACCGCGATCGGCCCGCCGCTGCGCAGCGAGGCGCGCATTGCGGGCGGAATGGCGCCGAGGTCGCGCAGCGCGTCGAAGACTGGCAGCGACTCGTCGCGCAGCAGGCCGAGATGCTCCTCCACCCGGTCGGGCACGCCGTTCTCGCCGAAGCGGATCAGCCGGTGGCCGAGGAAGACGAAATTCTCCTCCATCCAGCGTAGGAAGGACTGCGCTCCGCCGGCATCGGAGCCGATCTCCGCCTCGGCGGCACGCAGGCGGCCCAGCACGGCGGGAAAATCGCTGACGGCCAGGCGCAGCTCGCCGAGGGCGCGTTCCACCGCCGCCTCGGTGGCCTCCCAGCCGGCCTCGGGCGCGCCGCCGCCCAACAGGCGGGTGGTAGCCGGGGCGATCTCGACATGCATCATGCTCTCGGGCGCCCCTTCGGCGCCAAAGCCCTGCAGCCGGCCGGCCGAGTCGCGCGAGACGCGCATCACCGGGTGCAGCAGGCGGCGCACCGTGCGGCCGGACAGGGCGAGCGCGGCTAGCACGCTGTCCACCAGGAAGGGCATGTCGTCGGTGACGATCTCCGCCACCGCCACGGCGCCACGCCCTGGCCCCGGCGGCTGCAGCCGTACCTTGGCATTGCCCGGCCGGCGCTCGGCGGCGAAGGCGAAGAGGCTGGCGGCGGCGGCGGCCAGGCGCTCCGGTGGCTCGGCCGCCAGCTCGGCGGTCGGTAGCCCCTCGGCCATCGCATGCAGCAACTCGGCAGCGGCGGCCGGGAGGCCCGGCGCCTGCCGCCGCAAGGCATCGGCCATCGCGTGCAGCAGTTCCGCCCGGGCGCCGCTCGCGCCCCTCTGGCCATCCGGCATGCCAGTCTCCTCCTTCGAATTCGATTCAGAGGATCGGCCAGCCCTCGGCGCGGTTCAAGGCGGGGTATGCCTTGAACGGGGGCATTTTGCGTAAAGTTTCGGCGTTGGCGGGGTGGCGCGGCGGAGTGTCCAAGCTTCCGCTTCGGCGCTATCTTGTGGCGCCATGACCCTGACCCTCGCCGACCTCCTCGCGCCCGTCACGCCCGAGCAGTTCTTCGCCGAGTACCATGACAAGCAGCCGCTGCATGTGCAGGGCGGCGCGGCGAAGTTCGCCTCGGTGCTGTCTTGGCGGCAGATCAACCGGCTGCTCGACCAGACGCATATCTGGTCCAGCCAGTCGCTCAAGCTGGTGCTGGATGGCACGCCCGTCCCGCCCGAGCAGTATTGCGGCCGCGCCACCGGGCGCGACGGTGCCCCGGTGCAGCAGCCCGAAGCCGCCAAGGTGGCGCAATGGGTGGCGCGCGGCGCCTCGATCGTGATGAACGACGTGGACAGTCTGACGCCCGGCCTGGCCGCCGTCTCCGACGCGCTGGAAGGCGCCGGGCTCGGCAAGGCACAGGCGAATGTCTACATCTCCTGGCAGAGCCACAAGGCCTTCGGCACCCATTTCGACACGCACGATGTCTGGGCGGTGCAGGTCGAGGGCGAGAAGACCTGGAACATCTGGGAGGGCCGCGCCGAATGGCCGATCGCCCATCCAGCCTTCCGCCTCCCGCAGGAGCATCATGACCGCGCCCGCGGCAAGCTTCGCGGCAAGGTGACGCTGAAGGCGGGCGACCTGCTCTACCTGCCGCGCGGCTGGTATCACGACGCCCTGGCCGAGGCGCCGGCCTCGGTCCACATCGCCTATGGCGTGCATGCGCCGCTGGGAATGGACCTGATGAACATCCTGCTGGAGCGGGTTCTCTATGAGGTGGAATTCCGCAAGCCTCTTCCGCGTCAGGATGGAACCGCCGCAGCCCGCTTCGCGTTGACCAGCCGTGCGGCGCAGCTCGGGCAGCGCCTTTCGGAGTTGACGCGGGACCCCAAGGTGATGGACGTGCTGACGAAATTCGTCGCGGACTACCGCTTCCAGCGTGGCGGCAATGATCTGTTGGCGGCGCGCGGGCTCGCCACCCCGGCCGCTGCGGATGCCGGGGGGGAGGAAGGCGCGGCCTTCCGCGTGGTGGCGCCCGGTGCCAAGGCGGTGCGGCGCGGCGCCGAATGGGTACTGAAGGCGCCCGCTGGTCCGGTCGCGCTGGCCCCGGCCGAGGCGGAGGCGGCCAACTGGCTGCTGGCGCGCCCGGATGGCACGGCGGCCGAGCTGCGGGCGGCGCATCCCGCCGTCGATGCCGAGGCGCTGCTGCGGCGCCTGGCGGGGTCCGGGGTACTGGTCCCCACATGACGCATCTCGTGGCGCCGGCGGGGCTGACCGCGCTGCTGCTGCTCGGCCTGGTCGCGCCCGCCTTGGCGCAGCCGCGCGAATTCAACTGCGTCGGTGCCGAGCGGCTGGAGGACGATGTCTTCGAGGTGCCCTTCGCCCGGCGCAGCACCAGCCCGGGCGAGGACGCCCGCACGCCCGTCGCGGCGGCGGCGGATCTCGCCAGGGAGGCGCCGGAGCGCAACATCTGCGTGCTCGGCCATGCGGTGCGGGAAGGGGGGCAGACCACCAGCACCCAGCTCGCCGCCCGGCGGGCGCGGGAGGTGGCGGAGATGCTTTCCGTCAAATACGGTATCGCCCGCGACCGCATCCGCGCCGAGGCCCGCAACCCCGGCTTCAGCAACCGCACCCCCAACCGCGAGGCGCGCAGTGTGGTGATCGTCGTGCTGCCCGCCGCGCCATAAGGCCGCCAGGCCGGAGGACGCTCCATGAGCCGTGACATCGCCCGGGCCCAGGCCCAGGCCTGCCGTGTCGAGGACGGGGCGAGCTTCCGGCTGGAGGATTATTCCCCCCGCGGCGACGGCAAGGGCCTGTCGAAGCAGCAGGCGCCGGTGCTGCTGCAGGAGAGCGTACGCCAGCTCGCCGCCCTGCAGGACCGGCTGGCGGCGCAGGACCGCCACGCCGTGCTCGCCATCTTTCAGGCCATGGACACGGCCGGCAAGGACGGTGCGATCAAGCATGTCTTCTCCGGCCTCAACCCGCAGGGCTGCGCGGTGTACTCCTTCAAGGCACCGGGCCCGGAGGAGCTGGACCAGGATTTCCTGCGCCGGCACATCCTCCGCCTGCCGGCGCGCGGCCAGATCGGCATCCACAATCGCTCCTGGTACGAGGAGGTGCTGGTCGCCCGCGTCCATCCCGCCGTGCTGGAGCGGCAGCGCCTGCCGGCCGAGGTGGTGACCGAGCAGCTCTGGGAACACCGGCTGGAGGATATCAGCACCTTCGAGCACTACCTTCACCGCCAGGGCTATGTGGTGCTGAAGTTTTTCCTGCATCTGAGCCGCAAGGAACAGCGCAAGCGCCTGCTGGCCCGTATCGACACGCCGGCGAAGAACTGGAAGCTCGACCCCTCGGACATCGCCGAACGCCGCCACTGGGACGCCTACCAGGACGCCTACGAGGCGGCGATCCGTGGCACGGCGCGGCCCTATGCGCCGTGGTACGTACTGCCGGCCGACCGCAAGTGGCTCACCCGGTTGCTGGTGGTCGAGGCGATGGTGGCGGCGCTGGAGAAGCTCGACCCGCAATATCCGAAGCTGGATCCGGCCGGGATGGAGCGCCTGGAGGCCGCGGGCGCGATGCTGCGTGCCGAGGAGGATGAAGCCGGCCGGGCATGACGGGCCCGGCCGGCAGCGCCGGTTGGAGCGTTCCCGTTCGCATTGGCTCACGGGTAACGCTCCAGGATATTGTTTGTGCGAGCTTCTTCACCCGATCAGGCGATTCCGCCTGATCGGGATCTGTTCTAGCGGCGAGGGGTCAGCAGACCGAGGATATAGCCGAGCACGCCGACGATCAGCAGCGAGGTGAGGGGCTGGTGCTCGACCACCCGCACCACGCGCTCCCCGGCATCATGGGCGTAGTGCCGCGCGCCGCCATAGGCGTGCTGCGCATAGTCGCGCGCCTCGCCATAGGCCTGCTGGGCCTTGCCCGCCACCTGGCGGGCAAGGCCACGCGCCTTCTGCTCGCGATCGCCGGTCAGATCGCCAAGGCCTTCCTGGGCCTGGCCGGTCATGTCCTGGGCGGCGCCTTCGAAACGATCACTGTTCATGGCTCTCACTCCTTCCTCTCCAATGCCTGGTCCGCCCGGCGCCTTCAGCGGGCGGCATAGTCGGGGGCGATCACCGCGCGCGTGCCAGCCCGGGCCCCGATTACGGCCGCGATGGCGCCGAGGACGAGCAGCGCGAAGGTCCAATAGGCGGCGGTGGCGGTGGCGGTCGCAGCCGTGTCGGCGGCCTGGCGGGCCTGCTCCTCGGCGCGCTGCAGGGTCTGCTGCGCCTGCTGTTCCACCTGCTGGATGCGGGCGCGTGCCTCATCCTGCGTCATGCCGGACTCGGCGGCGACCAGCGCGGCGAGGCGGTCGCGATCCTGCTGCGATAGCTCACCGCCACTGACACGCTCGCCGACCAGACGTCCGATCTCGGCTTTGCGCTGGTCGCTGCTCATCGCGGCGGGGTCGGCATTGCTGGCGGTTAGGGCGTTCTGCGCGCGCTCGACGGCGGACTGCGCTACGGATTGCAGCGTCCCGGTGTCGGTCCGGTCGGCGGCTTCGCCCGCAGCCGCGCCGGCCAGATTGCCGATCCCCTGGGCCGTGCTGCCCAATGCGCTGGAAAGGCCCGAGGTGGCGCTGGAGAGCAGGCCAGTTGCGGTACTTCCCAGCACGAAGCCGGCCAGAAGGATGGCCGTTGCCCACATGGCGAGGCCATGCAGGATCCCGTCGGTGCGGTCGGCGGTGCCGGACAGGCGCGCCGCGACATAGGCACCGAAGCACAGCCCGATCAGGTGCGAGACCAGCATCCAGATGCCGGCGCCGATGCCGAAGCTGCTGGCGCTTGGCGTCTCGCGGGCGGTCGCGTCCACCATATTGGCGCCGACGGCGGCGCCGAGGATGTTCAGGCCAGCGCCGACCACCACCGCGATGGCGGCGCCGGCAAAGACCGCGCCCCAGGAGATGCGGGTGGGAAGACGCGGTGCACCCTGGACCGCAGCAAGCGCAGTATGGCGCGCGGAGCTGCCAGCGGTGAACTCAGTGCTCATGCGAGAGATGCCCTTGCATAGCTCACGGGGGCCAGAGCGCGCGTCCGGCGCGGAGACCTGCCACGCGGGGCGCAGGGCGATACCGCCCGGCCAGCCAATGAGGCGGCCGGGCAAATTGCCCGGCCGGGGATGACGAAGGCCGCTTACGGCTTGCTGGCGTCGCGCGCCTTGTCCTTGAGGCCGCCCACGGTGTTCTGCACCTTGCCCTCGGCCTTGTCGGCCTTGCCTTCCATCTGGGTATTGGTGTCGCCGGTCACCTTGCCGGCGGCCTCCTTGACCGCGCCCTTGGCCTGCTTGGCCATGCCCTCGATGCGATCCTTGTCCATCGACCGTCTCCTGTGTTCCCTGCATCGGCGGTGAAACTGCCGACGGGTCGCCGGCGTGCCGGCATGCAGGAAAAACGGTCCTGGAAGGCCAGGGTTGCGCTGCGGCCCGCCGGCCGCAACGCGGGTCAGCTGCGCTCGTAGAGCAGGCGGGCGCGGATGGTGCCGGGGATGTCCCGCAGCGCCGCCAGCACCGCATCCGGTGTGGTCACGCCATCGGCGTCGATGACCACGTAGCCGATCTCGGGATCCGTCTGCAGGTACTGCGCGCTGATGTTGAGGCTGAAACGGCTGAACACTTCGTTCATCGCCGCCAGCACGCCGGGCACGTTGCGGTGGACGTGCATGAAGCGCGTGCCGCTGGGGCGGGCGGGCAGCGTGACCTCGGGGAAGTTCACCGCGCCGAGCGTCGCGCCGGTGTCGGAATAGTCGGCCAGCTTGCGGGCGGTCTCCTCGCCAATGCGGGTTTGCGCCTCCTCGGTGCTGCCGCCGATATGCGGGGTCAGGATGACGTTGGGCAGGCCCTGCAGGGGGCTGACGAAGCGCTCGCCGTTGCGCTTCGGTTCCTCCGGGAAGACATCTACCGCGGTGCCGAGCAGCTGGCCGCTGCGCAGCCCCTCGGCCACGGCGTCGAGATCCACCACCCGGCCCCGGGCGTTGTTGATCAGGATGGCGCCGCGGCGCATCGCCGCCACCTCGGCGGCGCCAATCAGGCCGACGGTCTCGGGCGTCTCCGGCACGTGCAGGCTGACCACATCGGCGGCGCCGAGCAGGTCGGGCAGGCTGGCGGCGGCCACCGCATTGCCGTGCGGCAGCTTGGGCACGGTATCATAATAGATGACGCGCATGCCGAAGGCCTCGGCCAGCACCGAGAGCTGGCTGCCGATATTGCCGTAGCCGACGATGCCGAGGGTCTTGCCGCGCACCTCGCGGCTGTTCTCGGCCGACTTGTCCCAACCTCCGTCATGCGCGGCGCGGGAGCGGTCGGGGATGCGGCGCAGCAGCATGACGATCTCGCCCATCACCAGCTCGGCCACCGAGCGGGTATTGGAGAAGGGCGCGTTGAAGACCGGGATGCCGAGCCGCTTGGCGGTGGCGAGGTCCACCTGGTTGGTGCCGATGCAGAAGCACCCCACCGCGATCAGTCGGTCCGCCGCCTCCAGAACCTCCTTGGTAAGCTGGGTGCGGGAGCGGATACCGAGCAGATGGACGCCCTGCAGCGCCGCCTTCAGCGCCTCTCCTTCCAGTGCCTTCGACTCGCGCTGGATGCTGGTATAGCCCGCCGCGCCGAAGAGCGTATCGGCGCTTTCCGCCACACCCTCCAGCAGAAGGATGCGGATACGGTCCTTGGGGAGGGAGAAGCGTTGGTGCGACATGGCGGTTCAATGCCTCTGCGCAGCGGTTTCGTGAAGTGCGAAACTGACAGGCCGGTCCCGCGTTCCGGAGGCGGCGCGGGGGCGGCTTGCAAGCCCGGGGGAATGCCTGGCTTGGGGACTATGGCCTGTGGATGCATGTGCCCCATGCGTCTGGCGGAGAGGAAGAATCCTCAATTTGTCTTGCTGAGGCTGGCCGGGACGGCCATGTCGCAGCAACACCCCCCGCCCATCTGAGATGAAGCGGGGCACGGCATTCGGAGACCCCAAAATGGCGAGCGAGACGACGGACCTGCCACCGGCAGCGCGCCGGATGGCGATGGCAAAAGCCTTGATGGCGCTGGCGCAGAATGACTTCCTCGAGGAGGCGCGGCTGGAGGCCGCCGCGCGGCTGCTGCGCGCCACCCGGCGGGTGCTGGAGACGGCACCGGCGAAGCTGCCGCTGCCGGCCGAGATAGCGGGCTGGGACAGCCGGGCCGTGACCGCCCGCGAGCATGCCGAGGCGCTGCGCCCCGCGGAGCTCGACCGCCTGCTGGTCGAGGGGCCGCGCTGGGCCGCCGCCTTGCTGCGCGGGGAATCGGAGTTGCGGCGCGCCGCCTGAAGTCAGCGCGCCGCCTCGCCTCAGATCCGGCGACTTTCCATATCCCATGGTGCGCGAGCGGCTTCGATGGCCGCCTCGGTCTTGCTCACGCCGATGTCGCGCAGCAGCCGCTCATCCAGACCGCTGAGTTCGCGGCGCGTCTCCATGACGCTTAGGGCGCGGCGCAGGGTGGCAGCCCAGCCCTCCGGACGCGGAACGCACCGGAAGGCGGTCCAGATAGCGGGGGAGCGGAAGGTGGAGCCGAGCGGGGCGAACATGGGAGGGGCCTTTCAAGCACCGGGTTCCTGTGACACGGGCAAAATGTGTTCGGCCGAAGAATAAGAAAAACGAATTGTTTTGACGAAGAGCATCAATGGCGTTGATATGGCGCCATGCTTGCCCTGCCCCCCGGCCTCGACCCTGATCTGCTGCGCTCCTTCGTGCTGATCGCCGAAGGGGCGAGTGTCACCCGCGCCGCGCAGCGGGTGGGGCGCACCCAGTCGGCCGTCTCGATGCAGATGCGGCGGCTGGAGGAGATTCTGGGCCGGCCGCTGCTGGTCCGGGGACCGCGCGGCTTCGCCTTGACGCCGCATGGAAGCTGGCTGCTGGAGCGCGCCCGTCCCTGGCTCAGCATGCATGACGAGATCCTCGCCAGCTTTCTCAGCCCGGAGGTGGCGGGACCGGTCCGGCTGGGCACCCCTGATGATTACGTGATGACCTGGCTGCCGGAGATCCTGGCCCGCTTTGCGGAAAGCCATCCGGCGGTGGAAGTGGAAGTGGTCTGTGCGCCCTCCGCCGAGTTGCTGATGCGGCTCGAGCGGGAGGAGCTGGACCTGACCCTCTATTCGGCGGGCAATGAGCGGGGGCAGGCGGGGCTGCCGCTCTGGCGGGGGCCGCTGCACTGGGTGGGTCCGGCGGCGCATGCGGTACACCGGCAGATGCCCTTGCGCCTCTCGGTGGCGCAACCCGACTGCACCTGGCGGCGGGCCGCGACGGCGGCGCTGGATGCGGCGGGCCTGCCCTGGCGGGTGACCTATACTTCCAGTTCGCAGATGGGGACGCATGCGGTGGTGCTGGCGGGACTTGCCATCACGGTGGGGCTGGCCGGGCCGCTGCCCTCAGGGTTGCGAGTGCTGGACGCATCAGATGGCCTGCCGCCTCTGCCGGAATTCGAGATTGCACTGGCGCAGGGGAGCGATAGCCGCGCGGCCCGTGCCTTGGAGCGGCACATCATCGAGAGCTTCCGCTGTGAAGCGGGTGGGCTGCCGGCCGCCGGGGCGTGAGACGGGGAATCCGTACTGGAGGCGGAATGGCGGAAAAAGGGGTTTGACGGAGGCGGCAGGCCCCCATATAAGCCGCCCCACGCCGCCGGTTGGTGAGGCCAAACGGCGAACGGTTCCTGATTGGCTGACGCAAAGCAGGGTTTCGATGGCAAATCGCCATCCGCTCCTGCTTTCTGACTGCTGATGGGAATGCCTGGAAGGCTTCGGTCGGAAGGGCACAGTTGATTGACAATTGTATCGGGTTTTCTGGAGTAGAGAAGCTCTGGTTTGGTTTGACCTTGTTTTAGGTTGAGCTTTGCTGAGGGCATCTGGCTTTGGGTGACGGTGCTGGTGCTGCGGAAGCGG